>Ga0181520_10000542_pt1 | contig 82344 bp, 60 predicted proteins | sample PEATcosm2014_Bin_29_FD_132451 | JGI IMG/M metagenome (GOLD analysis project Ga0181520, IMG submission 132451) | Peatland microbial communities from MTU Mesocosm Facility, Houghton, MI, USA - PEATcosm2014_Bin02_30_metaG | ecosystem: Environmental > Terrestrial > Soil > Wetlands > Peat | place... | reverse complement strand
TGTAGATTGCGAGATCGGAGGGAGCAGAGGCCTTCAGGCCTCTGAAATTGATACCAAAATGTTGGGCCTTTAGGCCCGGGCCTTTGCCAATCTCAGCCGAAATCCAGATATACAACTGTAGTATTAGGATGGTAGAGAGAACGCGGGGAACGGAGATGGGCCTATTCAAAAGCGACGTCTCGATGGGGCGGCTCTGTATGCGGCGCTCGATGCCGAGCGCCAAAAGCGTGGTTTGTCTTGGCGGAAGTTAGCGCGCGAAGTAGGCCCGGCCGCATCCACCCTGCAGCGAACGAAACTCGGTGGACCGATGGAGACCGATGGGGTTCTGGCCATGGTTCGCTGGCTGGGTTGCCCTTTGGAGAGCTTTATCCCAGGCGCCGAAGAAATCGCGGTATCTAACCCGCAGGCCGCTCCATTCAGGTTCAGTAGCAAGGCGCTTTACGCGGCGCTCGATGCCGAACGCAGGGCGCGGCGGTTGAGCTGGGGCGAAGTCGGCCAGACGATCGGCGGGTTTCCTGCGGGAATGCTCACGCGGCTCGCGAATGGTGGGCGGATCGACGTGCGGGTCATGGTTCCCGCGGTGGGATGGCTGGGGCGAACGATCGCCAGCTTTTCCGATCCCAGCGTGACGGGCAGGTCCGCATCGAGGGGGAGAGCGAGACGCAAGGCGGGCCGGTGAGCGCGCCGTGTGCGGCAAGTTGGCGCCAGTTGTCTGACGGGTTGGTTTCTGGCGAAGAAAGCCAGCTTGCGCTATACTGGATCGTAGCCTCAAGAAGGCAGGGGAAGTCCTGTCTCAAGGGCGATGCGCCCGGTGCCCGTTCGGATTGATGCAATCCTGAAATCGGCTCCCGGCGGACAAAGAGAAGACAATGCCCAAGTTGAAGACCCATACGGGCGCGGCCAAGCGCTTCAGCAAGACCGGCACCGGCAAGATCAAGCGGGGCCAGACGAAGACGCGGCACATCCTTACTTCAAAATCGCCGAAGGTGAAGCGCAAGCTGGGAAAGACCCTGCTGGTTTCAGACGGCGACTACAAGAAGGTAGCGCGCATGATTCCTTACGCCTGATCGCTGCGCCCCTCTCGGTGAAGAGGGCGCTTCCGGGTCCTATGCGAAAGCGTTCCGCGGACCCCCGTGCCATCCGGGCAGGAGACCTTTCTCTGGGGTTTGCTGCCAAGAGGGGACGAGAGATTGAGGCTTGAAACGAGCGAGTGAAGAGGTTTACCGCCCAGCCCCGACCGGCTAGGGCCTCCTGCCTCCAGCCGCATAACAGAAGAACGCAAAATGGAGAACCCGTTATGCCCCGCGTAAAACGCAGCACCAAGCGGAGTGACCGCCGCAAGAAGATTCTCAAGCGCGCAAGCGGTTATTTCCTTACCAAATCCAAGCTCTACCAGGCGGCCCAGGAGGCCGTCGAGCGCGGCCTGAAGTTCGCCTACACCGGCCGCAAGCAGAAGAAGCGGCAGTTCCGCTCGCTGTGGATCGTGCGCATCTCGGCCGCGGCCAAGCTGAACCGGACCAGCTACTCGCAGTTCATCAACGGCCTCAAGAAGGCCGGCATCGAGTTGGACCGCAAGATTCTGGCCGATATAGCCGTGAAGGACGCGGCGGGCTTCACCGCTCTGGTCGAGAAGGCCAACGCGGCTCTGGCCGCGGAGAAGAAGGCGGCGTAGCTCGTCCCTGCTGGAAAGAAAATCGACCGGCCCGGAATCTTTTGGATTTCGGGCCGGTTTGCGTTTGAAATACACGAGCAAAAATAGCCTATTCTCGCGTTATCGACGATATTGCGTCGATAACGCGAGAATAGCTCGTCGATTTATCCCGATTGCACTGACTTGACGCTCAGATAGCCGCCACCGAACAAGGTAAGCGGGGCTGTCGATTTTTTCGGGCACGTATCGATTTAGCAATTGAATTTCTCCGCGATTCGCCGTATGCTTGGTGGTGCAGACGAATTTGTCCGCCTGAGTTGCCGTGGGTGCGCCGGCTGGCGGAGAGATGAGTGGGCTTACAGCCCACTTTTTATTTGCGGAAAATTCTCCGATTTTTGAGGCGGATTTCTCGGCTTTTGTACTGGAACGAGACAGATTCCTTCTCAGGGAAAGGCCCTGAGAGAGGAGACTTCCCGGTGAACCGGGGTTCCCAATGGCAGGGCTTTCTCGTTGGGGCGGTTGCAGGGCGTGGGAACGATGGCGGCAAAGCTGGACGAGATTCGGTTGGCGGCGGCCAGAGTGGCTGCCTCGCATGGGCTGGAGGTGGTGGACGTGGAGTTCATCGGCCCGGCCAAGGAGCGTACGCTGCGCATCTGTCTGGAAAAGAACGCCGAGGGACGGGCGCAACTGAAGTCGGCGATCGAGGCCGGCGCGGAAGGGCTTCCGGAGCGGCTGGCGGAGGGAAAACTTAGCGTGGAGCAGCTTTCCGGGATTACCCATGTGGACTGCGAGGCTTTCAGTCGGGATTTCGGGGTTTTGCTCGACGTCGAGGATTTGGTTCCCGGCGCGGAATACACGCTGGAGGCCAGTTCTCCAGGACTGGATCGCAAATTGAGCCGGGCGGAGGATTTTGAGCGGTTTACGGGTCGCCTGGCAAAGGTGCAAACCTTCGAGCCGATTCGCAACAACCGGCATTGGCAGGGACGCCTGACGGCCGTTTCCCAGGTCTCAAAAGCGGGACCTAGGGCGCCCAGCGACGTGATTGTGCTGGATTTGAACGCGGTGAAGCGGAACAGCAAGAGCCGGAAGGCCGGCGTAAGCGTGGTGGAGATTGCGCTGAGCAACATTGAGAAGGCGCAATTGGTGCCGGAGATATGAAGAAGCCGAGACTAGGCAATAGGCAATAGAGGCCAGGGAATAGGACTGGAGAGTGGCATTGCGGAACTCAACCCGGCCAGCGCTCGGGCGATTCAGTCCTCGGTCCCTGGTCCCTATAACAACTGAACCGGCGCGGCCCTAAAAGCCGCCGCCGCAAACGCAGTACCGAGAGAGCAAGCGAAGAATGGCTAGCGTTTTGTACCAGAGTATCGAACTCCTGAGCCAGGAGAAGAGCATCGACCCCGCCATCGTGGTGGGCGCCGTCGAGGAGGCCATCGCTCTGGCCACGCGCAAGTTTTACAAGACGCAGGAGAATATGCGCGGGGAACTGAACAAGGAGACGGGCGAGATCACGGCCTATGTCTACAAGACGGTGGTGGGCGACGAGGAGCCGATCGAGGACCCGGTGAACCAGATCACGCTCACCGACGCCAGTGCACTGGCCCCCGGCGTCGAGGTGGGCAGCGAGATTCGCATCTATCGCGACACCAGTCCGCTGGGCCGCATCGCCGCGCAACTGGCCAAGCAGGTGATCTTCCAGAAGGTGCGCGAGGCCGAGCGGGATACGGTCTTCCAGGAATACGCTCACCGCGAGAAGGAAGTGCTCAATGCGACGGTGAAGCGGATCGAGGGCCAGGACGTGATCTACGACCTGGGCAAGGCCGAGGCCCGCTGCCCCAAGCGTGAGCAGTCTCGTCTGGAGCAGTTCTCGATAGGCGAACGGGCGCGGGTGGTTCTGCTGAAGGTGGACCGCGCCGCCAAGGGTCCCCAAGTGATCGTCTCCAGGGCCGCGCCGGAACTGGTCTCCAATCTTTTTCAGTCCGAGGTTCCTGAAATCTACGACAACACCGTGGTCATTCGCGCCATCGCCCGCGAGGCCGGCGAACGCACCAAAATTGCGGTTCAGTCCCGCGACAAGGACGTGGACCCGGTAGGCGCCTGCGTCGGCATGAAGGGGATGCGGGTGCAGTCGATCATCCGCGAACTGCGCGGGGAAAAGATCGATATTATCGAGTTCTCGGATGAGATCACAACCTTTGCCGAGAAGGCCTTGCAGCCTGCCAAGGTCAGCCGGGTGACTATCGCGGACCTGACCGAAAAGCAGATCGAAGTCATCGTGGACGACACGCAGCTCTCGCTGGCCATCGGCAAGAAGGGGCAGAACGTGCGTCTGGCGGCTAAGCTGCTGGGCTGGAAGATCGACATCAAGAGCGAAGAGGAGAAGCGCCAGGAGGTGGAGCAGCAGATGCAGGCTCTCTCCGGCGGACCCTCGACGCCCATTGAGCAGGTTGCCGAACTGGGCGACGGGATCATTCAGAAATTGGTCGCGGCCGGCATCACCACCGTCGAGGCCTTGGCCGACATGACTCCCGAACAACTGGAGGAGATTCCAGGCATCGGTGAAAAGACGCTGGAGCGGATCAGCGTCGCTGTCCGGCACTACTTCGGCCACTTTGAAGAGGGCGAGGAAGGCCACGTGCCCCCCACCGCCGATGCGATGACCGCCGAGGAACGCGCAGCGGTTCTGGATACGGACCAGGCGGAAGCGGAGAACAGCGCCGCCGTGCTGACGGAAGCCGAGAATATCCGGGTTGCCGAGGGAGAAGCCGAGTACGGCGAGGCAGCCGAAGCGGCCGTGGAGGAGATTCCTCCCGCCGACGTGGCTGAGGTCGAGACCAGGGAAGCGGCGTCGGCGGAAGCGATCGAAACCGAAGGCGCAACATTGGACGAGCAGGCGGCCAAAGAGAATGGCGCATAAGATGCGCCCCAACCTCCAGGGCCAAACCGGCAACTGGGCAAGTTTGACAACCGGCCAATGCCATGAGGTAGCTATGAGCGACTAATTGGACTTTGTGCGGCACTTATCGAAAAGAGGCGGATGAGCAAGGTTCGAATCAACGATCTCGCGCGTGAGATGGAAGTCAAGAGCCGTCAGGTTCTGGAGATATTGGCGGAGCTTGGCCTGGCCGACCGCAAGACCCACTCCAGTTCGCTGGAGGATTACGAGGCGGAGAAGGTGCGCGCTCATTTCGAGCGTGGAACGCGGCAAGGGCAAGCAAGTCAAGGGAGCGGTTCCGGGGCGCGCCCGGCGCAGAGCATGGCGCCGAAAATCGACCTCTCGCATATTTCCAAGCCCGGCGACGTGCTGAAGGCGGTTTTGGCCACCAAGCAGAGGGAAGAGCAAGAGGCCCGCCGAAGCCACGTCGCGGCCAGCCCGCCCGCCCAGCCGCGGGAACCGGTTCGCCCGGCCCCGCCCGTGGCGGCCGCGTCAGCCCCGCCTGCAAGCCCGGTCCGCGCCGCCCAGCCGGCTCGGCCCGAGCCGCGCAGAATCGTTCCTCAACCGCGTTCAGCGCCGCCCATCGTCGCCGATTCGTCGTATCGCCGGGCCGTTGTTGCCTCCCGTCCGCCGGCCAATCCGGTAATCGCCAAGGCGCCCGCCGCCTCTTTCCCCGCCCACCGAGCCGCCGTAGCCGTGGCGCCGCCGGCGGTTGCCGTGGTTGTCAAACCGCCTGCGCACCGTGAAGCCGCGCCGTCAGCGGGCGATTCGCCTGCGCTCCGCGAAGCCCAAACATCCGCAACCGAGCGGCCATCCGGCGCGGCTCCCGTTCCGGAAGCGCCTTCCGGCTTGCCCGATGTCACCGTGGCGGCGGTCGTTCCGAGCGTGGAAGCTCCGGACGTGGCCGCGCGCCCGACGGTTGAGTCCCCCGCCGCGGCTGCTTCGCCGGCCCGCGAGGAGACCGCCGAGCTTGGGCCAGAGGCGGAAGCGCCCATTGCCGCGCCCGCGTTGCCGGAGGTTGCCGCCCCGACGCAGACTCCGGCGCATCGCGTTCCTGGCCATACGCATTCCCCATCGCCAACTCCAGCGCTGCCCGCCCGCCGCGTGGTCATGCCCCAGACCGGTCCGCGGCCGGTCTACAAGGCGCCCGTCGTCGTTGCTCCGCCCCCGCAGGCCAACTCCGGAATCGCGGCTGGCGGCATCCAACGCGGCAAGCCGATCTTCGACCGCAGACCCTCGACAGGTCCGGGCGGCTATCCGCAGCGCGCCCCCGGCGGCGCGCCCGGCCAGTTTGCGGGCGGTCCGCGCCCCAAGCATCCCACCCGCACCACCCCCGGCGGTTATACCGGAGCTGCCGGCCCCGGAGGTCCGGGCGCTCGTCCAGGCTTTGGCGCTCGCCCTGGTTTTGCGGGCCCGCCCCGTCCGGGCGGCTTTGGCGCTCGTCCCGGTCCCGGTGGCGCGCCGCCCACTGGCGAGGCTCCGCGTCCGGCGCGCGCTCCCTCCAGAGGCCGCGGCGGTCGCCAGACGCAGTACCCCAAGACCAAGGAAGGCCCGATGAAGGGCTTTGTGCCGCCGCCGCGCTATGGCGGGGTGCAATACGGCGGAGAGCCGCTGCCCATCACCCGCGAGATCACCGTCACCGAGGGGATCAGCGTCAAGGATTTGGCCGAGAAGCTGGAAGTCCGCGCCAAGGACCTGATCGCCACGCTCTTGATGAGCGGAGTCTTCGTCACCGTCAACCAATCCCTCGATGCCGAGATGGTCAAGGACGTGGCCGCCAAGTTCGGCGCCGCAGCCAACGTCATCACCTACGAGGAGGAGATCGCCAACCAGGCCATCGAACAGGTTCTTGAAGCCGAAAACACCGGCGAACTCGAGGTTCCGCGCTCCCCGGTGGTCACCGTCATGGGCCACGTCGATCACGGCAAGACTTCGCTGCTCGATGCCATCCGCGAGACCGATGTGGCGGCTGGCGAGGCGGGCGGCATCACCCAGCACATCGGCGCCTACAAGGTGAAGTTTGCCAAGGAAGGTTCGCCGGCCTCCGGGCGCGAGATCGTCTTCCTCGACACTCCCGGCCACGAAGCCTTCACGCGTATGAGAGCGCGCGGAGCCAAGGTCACCGACATCGTGGTGATCGTGGTGGCCGCGGACGACGGCGTGATGCCCCAGACCCTCGAGGCCATCGACCACGCCAAGGCCGCCAACGTGCCCATCATCGTCGCCGTAAACAAGATCGACAAGCCGGAGGCCAACCCGGACCGGGTCAAGAAGCAGCTTGCCGATCGCGGGCTGATCCCGGAAGAGTGGGCCGGTTCCGGCCAGGATGGCACGGTCTTTGTCGAGGTATCGGCCAAGAAACGCAAGAATCTCGACGGGCTGCTGGAGATGATCTGCCTGGTCTCCGACATTCGCGCTCCCAAAGCAACTCCGGGCCGCAAGGCCGTCGGTTCGGTCATCGAAGCCAAGCTCGACCGCGGCCGCGGCGCGGTGGCCACCGTTCTCGTTCAGGATGGAACCCTCCATCTCAACGACAGCTATATTGTCGGCAACACCTTCGGCAAGGTTCGCGCCATGTTCGACGACCGCGGACGCGCTCTCGAAGTCGCCGGACCCTCCACGCCTGTCGAGGTTCTCGGCCTCGAATCCATGCCCGACTCCGGCGATACCTTCCTGGTCGTCGCCGACCGCGACAAGGCCAAGGGAATCGCCCAGTACCGCAAGATGAAGGAGCGCGACGCGCAACTGGCGAAGAGTTCCCGCGTCTCTCTGGAAGGCCTGGCCGAACAGATTCGCACCGCCGGAGTCAAGGACTTGCCCCTCATCGTGAAGGGCGACGTCACCGGCTCGGTCGAAGTGATGGCCGACTCGCTGGTGCGTATGTCCACCGAGAAGGTGCGCATCAAGGTCATTCACTCCAGCGTCGGCTCCATCACCGAGAGCGATGTGCTCCTGGCCTCGGCCTCGAACGCCATCGTCATCGGCTTCAATGTGCGCCCGGAGCGCAAGGCGGCCGAGTTGGCGCAGCAGGAGAACGTGGAAATCCGCCTGCATTCGATCATCTACGAGTTGCAGGACGAGATGCGCCTTGCCATGCTGGGACTGCTCGATCCGACCTTCAAGGAGAACTACCTGGGTCGCGCCGAAGTGGTCAACGTCTTCCGCATTCCCAAGGTCGGCACCATTGCCGGCTGCCGGGTGCAGGACGGCACCATTCGCCGCGACTCGGAGATCAAGGTCATGCGCGGCGCGGAACAGGTCTTCAAGGGCAAGGTCGCTTCTCTCAAGCGGTTCAAGGACGATGCCCGCGAAGTCACCAATGGCATGGAGTGCGGCATCGGTCTGGCGGGCTTCAGCGACCTCAAGGAAGGCGACTTGATCGAAGCCTTCTCGACGGAGAAACTGGCCGCCGACCTGGGGGCGCTTACCACCGCCAAGGCATAACTCATCCGGTAGCGAAACCTAACCGGCCCGCTCCTCGCCATGAGTAGCTGGCCGGCATTCCGAATTGATTGCGCCGTATGTTCGCAAGCAAGGAGAATACCCATGGCAATCCCCGACTGCGAGACACCCGCGGATTTCAAGGCGCGTCTCTATGAGGGCTACTCCTCGCAGCACGTGCTGGTAAGTGCGGGTACAGTCCAGATTGTCCTGGACTGTCGAGCTCCGTATCTGAAACGGATGATCGCTTCATGCTTGCCGGCGGACAAGTCGATTCGGATTCTCGATCTGGGATGCGGTTATGGAGGCATCTTGTACGCGCTGCGACAGGCCGGATACACGCGCGTAACGGGAGTGGACGTCTCAGCCGAGCAACTCGACCTGGCGCGGCATCTGGGCTTCGAGGATCTTCACTGCAAGGATATTCACTCTTTTCTCGACGACATTCCCAACGGCGCTTACGACGCGGTCATTGCTTTCGACATTCTCGAACACTTCAACGGCCCTGAGCTTTTCTCGCTTATGGGGAAGTTGCATCGCGTATTGGCTCCGGGAAGCAGGTTCATCGTTCACGTCCCCAACGGTCAAGGCCTGTTTTTCGGAGCGATTCTCTACGGCGACCTTACCCATGAGCGGGCGTTCACGCGCGCCAGCATGAACCAATTGGCAGCGGCGACCTCATTCCGAGTAGTAGCCGTAAAAGAGGATGCGCCAGTGGTGCATGGCGCAACCAGCCTTCTTCGTCGCCTCATCTGGTGCGTGGGCAGTTCCTTTGCGCGTTTGCTTCTTGCCGCTGAAACCGGCGGAGGCCTCCGCGATACTCCGCTTACACAGAATTTCCTTGCCGTTCTCGATCGCGAATGAAGCCGTTCGCTCAGCCCGGGGGGTTGCATCCGAAATCGCCGGCTGGCGGCGGGCGCGGACCAAGCGTAATTTCATGCGCCGGAGATGGACGCGGCAGCCAGCGTAGCCACGACAACGGAGGCTCAAGCGCGGCGCGCCCTCGCTCGGTCTCTGGCTACTTCCCGGCGCTTTGGCCTTCCCGATTTATCAACCCTTCAACCTTACGGTCTTGCGCGCGCGCTTGCCGTTCCACATCCCCGCGAAGCGAGATGGCGCGTTGCAGAAAGCCGTGAGCCTTCGCTGCATCGTTATTCGCCAGCGCGATCTGCGCCAACTCATAGATCGCCGCTTCCTGTTGCGGAGAGTCTCCGGCATCGGCAACTTTTTGCAAAAGTCCCGCGGCATCGGCCAGATTGCCCAGCCGCATCCGGCAGGCTCCGGAGTAAAGCTCGGCGGCGCGCGCCTCCGCGCTCTCCGCCGAAACTCGCGCCAGTGCCTCGATCGCACCGCGGCAGTTGCCCTTCGCATACTCCTTCATCCCCGCTTCAAAGCCGGCATCCAGTTCCGCTCCGCGCAGGTTGGGCGCGACAAATATGGGAAGACTCAGGTCGGCCAACTGCGACGCTTGGATGGGCGCCGGGGACGAATGTACCGGCTGCGTTTGCGGGGCCGATCTCGGCTTTTCCTGGGCAACCGTCGGAGTCATCGGCCTGGTTTCGAGAACTCGATAGGTGAAAATGCCCACCAGCAGCAGCGCGGCAACCGCTCCCGCCGCCCAACCCCACGCTGTCCAGGCGAACACAGCCTTCGCCCAGGCTTCCCGCTCGCGTGGTGGATCGGGTATAGCCTTGGGCGGGCGGGCAAGCTCCCGCCCTACCGCCTGAAGCGCCTCCAGACGGGCGAGACAAACCGGGCAGTCGAAGTAGTGCTCCTCAAATCGCTCCAATTCAGGCTCCGGCAGTGTGCCCTCGACATATGGCAACGCGCAATGGTTGGCTGGCTCTCCGCTGCAAGTCATCATCGCTCGCCTCCTGCCATGAAGTGAACTCTCGGTCCCTTTTGTGACAGTTTGGAAACAAAGTCTACGACTTTGCGGGTGGCGCGCAGCTTTCTCTGCCGCACCACCTCCGGGTTCAGACGCAGCCGTTGCGCAATCTCTCCCGGCTTCAGACCGTCTACAAGCGTGAGTTGCAGGATGGCTTTGTCCGCCGGGGCCAGACTGGAAAGGGCGCTGCTGACCAAGTCTTGCCGTCGCCGCTCTTCCAATCGGTCGGGGATGCACTTGAGATCGGGCAGATGGTCGGGAAACTCCAGAGAGGCGGGTTGGCGGGCGGCGCCGCGGTAGTGTTTACTCAGCAGGTTGCGGGCGATGGCCAGAACGAACGCCGACAGCTTGGCGGCCTCGCGCAGTTGTCCGCGCCGCAGCGCGCAGATTGCTTCAAGCATCACGTCCTGCTGGAGATCGGCGGCAATCTCGGGATTGCGCGTCCGGGCCAGCAGCATGGCCCTGACCCTGGGAAGATAGCGCAGCGCAAACTCCCGCTCCGCCTCCCGGTCGCCCGCGCCAATGGCCCGCGCCAGACGCTCATTTTCTAGCGCCGCCTGTTCGGCCACTCCCTCCGCTTCCCTGGTTTCCTCGCAGTGCATATGATGCTCTTTAGACTCATCCGCGCATCCATTCTCTCATAATGGCGATCGAATCGAGTTTCATTCGGGCCTCGCGGATCGCCTCGGCCTGACTCGGCCAGCCCGCCGCCTCTATACTTGACCAACCATGAGTCTCCATCCCCCCAGCCGCGCCCGTTCCCAATCCCTGCAACAGCGCGCCGAGCGTTTCCTTCCCGGCGGCGTCAACTCGCCGGTGAGGGCTTTTCGCGCCGTCGGCGGCGCGCCGCCCTTCATTGAGAGCGCCCAGGGAGCCTGGCTCACCGATGCCGATGGCAATCGCTATATAGATTGCTTCGGCTCTTGGGGGCCGATGATTCTGGGCCACGCATTTCCCGCGGTGGTCGAGGCCGTCCAGAGAGCCGCTCGCCGCTCCGCCAGCTTCGGCGCCTCCACTGCGGCTGAGGCCGATCTCGCCGAGCGCGTCGTCGCCTGTTTTCCGGCCATCGAGAAGCTGCGCTTCGTCAGCTCCGGCACCGAGGCCACGATGAGCGCCATTCGCCTGGCCCGCGCCGCTACTCGGCGCAAGCTGGTCGTCAAATTCGAGGGCTGCTACCACGGCCACTCCGACGGATTGCTGGTCAAGGCCGGCTCCGGCGTGGCGACATTGGGAATTCCCGGCTCCGCCGGCGTCCCCGAGGAGATCGCCCAACTCACCCTCGCCCTGCCCTACAACGATCTCGCCGCCGTCGAAGCCGCCTTTGCCGCCCACCCTGGCGCCATCGCCGCCGTCATTGTCGAGCCGGTGGTCGGCAACGCCGGCTGCATTCCGCCCGCCCCCGGCTACCTCGCCGGTCTGCGCGCTCTAACCGCCCGCGAAGGAGCCTTGTTGATCGTGGATGAGGTCATGACCGGATTCCGCGTGGCCCTGGGCGGCGCGCTGGAACTCTACCGCCTCGACGCCGATCTGGTCGCATTGGGAAAGATCGTAGGCGGCGGATTGCCCGTCGGAGCCTTCGGCGGCAAGCGCGCATTCATGGAGCTTCTGGCGCCTCTCGGTCCCGTCTACCAGGCCGGAACCCTCAGCGGCAATCCACTGGCCATGGCCGCCGGCATCGCCACCGTCGGCTACTTGCAGGAACACGCTGCCCAGCTCTATCCCCAACTCGAAGCCGCTTCCAAGGCTGTCTTCGAAGGCGTAGCCGCCGAGGCCGCCCAAGCCGGCATCCCGCTCGCCCTCAATCGCGTCGGCTCCATGGGAACCTGGTTCTTCACCTCCGGCCCCGTCACCAACTTCGCACAAGCCGCCCAGAGCGATACCGCCGCCTTTGCCCGCTTCCACCGCGCCATGCTCGATCAAGGCATCTGGCTGCCGCCTTCGCAGTTTGAAGCCGCGTTTCTCTCGACCGCTCACGGCGAAGAGGAGGTCAGAGCGACAGTGGCAGCCGCAGGTAGGGCCTTTTCCACGGTTGCCGACGGGAACTGACTCATCTCTCCCGGTCTATGGCGATCTCTCCGGTTGCGGAACTGAAGCTCACACTCGCGCCACTCTTACTCCTCCGCCTTCCACACGTACGCACCCGTCTGCGCCAACCCGATATGCCCCAGTACCCGGTAGGCGAACTGTCGCGCCATCTCCGTCGCGTCGGCGGAGGGAATATAGAACGCCGGAATTACTGGGAAGATCACCGCCCCGGCTTCCGCGGCCAGCGTCATGTTGCGCAAATGAATCCGATTGAAGGGCGTCTCGCGCACGCACAGAACCAACCGCCGGCGCTCCTTGAGCGTGACGTCGGCGGCGCGGGCGATGAGCGAGTTGGCAAGACCGTGGGCGATCGCAGCCAGTGTGCCCATCGAGCAGGGCAGCACGATCATCCCGTTGGAAGGGTGGCTGCCGCTGGCGATGGCCGCGCCAATGTCGGCGTCGGAGTGTTGGACGGTCTTGGTGGGAGCCGCGCCTAGCAGCTTTTCGAGAAGATCGTTGCGCCCGCTCACGCCCAGTTCCTCGGCCAGCACACGCAGCGAGTTTTCCGAAGCCACGAAGTGGACGCGGGCCACGCGGTCATCGGACTCCAGCGAACGCAGCAACTCGCGTCCAAACACCGCGCCGGATGCGCCGGTAAGCGCCACGGTGAGGATCGCGCGGCCACAACCGGTCTCGCTCATGCCCATTGAAGCCCGCCTTCTCCGCAAATGTCGAGGAGACCCCGCAAGCGGCTCGGTGTCGATCATGCCGCCGCTCAACCCACGCGCGGTCTTCGCCCGGGTTACAGATACCGTTCGATGAGAGCGTCGGATCGGGTACGATGCGCTCTCGGACAAATTGCTTGTCTACCAAACCCTGCTGGGTGAGCTGGTTCTTCGCAGTATAGTCCATCGCTTGGGGTGCCGAATCCAAGTTCCAAGATTGCGCATCGTCCAATCGCCGCGAGTGTGCAACCAACCGGTTCCGCCGCGGACTGCTGTCGCGGCCACGGCGGCCCCATACGATGCGGCGGTGCCGCCATCGGTTCGGGAAGCGACGGTCCGCTCCCGTGCTTCAATTGACGGGTCTGGGGACTTCTACCCGCAAGTGAATGCGCCCTGCCGGGAGGCAAAACAAAAGCCCTCTCCCCGGTCATCGGAGAGAGGGCCTTTGCAGCCGGAACGTGTTTTAGTCGTCCAGGTCGGCTTTGGTGGGTGCGGCGTTCTTGAAGTCGCTCGCGGGGCGAACCTTTTTCTCGCCGGGGTAGGGGCGGGTGAAGTTGGTGGATTCGTACCAGTTCAGGTGGTTGACGGTGTTCGGATCTTCGGAGTCCGGCTTTTGGTATTTGCCGGCGAAGAGCTGCGCCTTCTTCTGCAGCCATGCGGCCCGCAGAGCCTTGACGGCGGGGCTGTCGGTCGCGGTGGCCTGCGCCACTACCGCGGGAGTCACGGTGGGGATGGCGGTCTGAGTCGGAGTCTGGTTAACGCCCGTCGTCAGCGCGATTCCGTTCGCCACGTGCGTCCACGGCTTGAAGTTTTCCGCGGGCGGATTGTCGATGAAGGCCGTCTTCATCGGCGAGGCCACCAGGTCGTTCTGGTTCATGGGGGTCAGACCGAGAATCTGCTCGATGGTGCGGGTCATGTTGACCTGGGTGTAGAAGGTGCTGTCGGTAAGTCCGCCCTGATTGACGTAAGGGCTGATGATATAGCCCGGGCTGCGGTGACCGTCGACGTGGTCCACGCCGGTCTGCGCGTCGTCTTCGGTGACGAAGATAGCCGAGTCCTTCCACACCGCGCTGTGGCTGATGACGTCTACAAAGCGGCCCAGGGCCAGGTCGTTGTCGGCTTGCATGGCCTGCGCGGTCGGCGGTCCGCCGGTGTGGTCGGAGCTGATCCAAATCATCTCCAGCTGCGGTACATTTCCCTCGGCCACGTCCTTGGCGAAGTCCTGCGACCAGATATCCACGCGGAACTGGTCGGGAATGCCCAGATCGAACTGTGGGTAGTTCTGGACCGTGTTTTCGATCAGGTTCGGGAGCGGGGAGTGCGAGGCGACCGTGTTGTAGTTGTAGAGCTGTTTCTCAGCGCCGGACTCGTAAGCCTGAGTGTCGTTGTAGAAGTCGATCCACTTTGGCTCGACGGTCGAACCGGTCGGCGTCAGGAATGTGTTGTACTCGATGTACTCCCCGTAGTTCTTGAACGAGACGCCGGCGTTCGCGGCCACGTCCCACAGGTGGCCCTTGCTCTGGTAAGCGATCGCGTCGCCGCCGTTGGAGGGATAGTCGCGGTTCCAGTCGGGCGACTGGATGTCGTCGGAGTAAGGAGCCATGGCCTGGACGATCCAGTTGTGACCGTCGGCCGACTGCCGGCTCGGGTTGTAGTAGTTGTCGAAGAGCGGGAAGCGCTCGACCAGCGCGTGCGCGTTGGGGGTGACGACGCCGAAGGTTGCGCTGTCGCCGAAGGTTGCCAGGGAAGCGTCGCCATTGCCGGCGGCTACGTCGCCCAGTATCTGGTCGTAGGTGCGGTTTTCACGAATGATCAGGAAGACGTGCTTGATCTTCGACGGTTCGCCGATCCTGTTCGGGATCGCGAGCGGCTTGGCGCGGCGGTCGCCCCTGGCGGCGGAGAAGATATTTTCCGCCAGATCCCAGTGGTTGTTCTGGAAGACCTGCATGGTCATCCCCCACAACCCATCGAATTTCGGCAGGGGAACGATGCTGACAGAGCCAAGGTCCTGGTGGGTGTTGAGGCCGACCGCGGCAAATTCGGTTGCGGTCGAATTGGCAGTCAGAGGCGCGCCGCTCACTGTACCGGCGAACGGATTCGGGTTGCCCGTGGTCCCCCAGCCCTTGTCGTTGGCAACGAGCAGGGCGCTGTCCGCCTCGTCCAGCACAACCGAGCTCGGCGCATAGGCGACCGGGATCATGCCCAGAACGGCGTTCCATCCCCAGCTATTGAGGTCGACTACGGCGATCGCGTTGGCGTTGTAGAGCGCGACGTAGGCGATGTTCTTTGCGGCATCGACGGCGATCGAGTTCGGCCCCGCTCCGTAAGCCGCACGGCGTTCCCCAGGCACTCCGATCGGCAGACCAAGGTCGATCTTCCGCTCCTCTTTCTCGGTGGCCGTGTCGATCACGGAGATGCTGTCGCTATAGGCATTGGCGACCAGCAGCTTCTTGCCCCAGAAGGCCATGCCGGTCGGGTGCAGCCCGGTCTCGATGCTGCCGGTGACCTTGAACGTGGCCAGGTCCACCACGGATACGGTGCCGGTGGACGTGGAGCCGGTCGGATACGCGGCGACGACCGGGGTGCCGTTGGAGTATTGCTGGAAGTCTCTCTCGGTAGCGATCCGTCCGGCCTCGTTGGAAACGTAGGCGGTTTTGCCATCCGGCGAGATCACGACGCTGTGCGGGACGTTGCCGACACGAATCTCCGCGCCTTCGACCGGGGTCGCGGCGGTCAGGTCGATCTTGGTCAGCGTATCGTTGTTGTCCAGCACGACGTAAGCCGTCTTGGCATCGGAGGAGACGGCGATGCCGGTCGGATAGGAAGTGGGCGATCCATTGGACACGATCGAGACAGTCTGTCCGCAGGGGATTTCACTGCTGCCCGTGGTCCCCGGAGGGCTGTTCGGGAAGCAGTCGACGGTGGTTAGAACGCCGGCGGCATTGACGTCCATCGGAACGCTCACATGGGCGTAGTCCGAGAGCAAGCCCGCCGGACTGACGCTGGCGATGGCAACGTAGCTGCTGTCCTGGCTGAACAGCAAGTACTTGCCGTTCGGCGTATAGGCGATACCGAGGTTGCTGCCGCTCGCATCCTTGCCGAGCGTCTTGTAGCTCTGCAGGACGGCGCCGGTCTGGGTGTTGAAGACCTGAACGGCCGCCGAGGCGCCCATGGTGAGGACGGCCGCGGTGTGATTGCCGGTGGGGTTGAGCGCGACAGCCTTGGCGCGAACACGGATGCCGAGGTCTACCTGGATGCCGGTGGGGGTGATGATCGTGCCGTCGCTGACGACAAAGCCGCCGTTCGTCTGCGGGCCGGGCGCGTAGGTCGGGAAGGGCACGGACTGAGCCAACGCGGGAACGCTCAGCGCCGTCGCCAACAGGCCGGCGAACAGACGCAAGCGGTCGATCCGAGGGTGTTGTTGAGACATCGTTCGAAACATATATTCTCCTATTCTGCTTGTGGGTGTTTTTCACGCAACCCGGATTCGGCCTTGCAACTTGAGCCCGGGAACTAGAGATGAGACAGGTTGACGCTCGTTCATCGATTGCAGTGGATGGCGCACCAGGGTATCAGCGCCAACGATCCGAGTCTAGGACCGCGAAAAGGACGCCAGCATGACGCTGAAATTACAGTTTTGTCATCGAGTTACAGCGGCGTGAATGCCCGGTGCGGTGCCCGATGCCGGGCCGAGGTTCGTATCTATCGGGCGTACAGCAACATCGCCCCTTATGAACGATTCTCGCGTTAGACAAATCGTAGGTCCCGCGGAGATCGATATTTGATGGAACCTTAATCATGGCTTCATCCGCACTTAACAACTTCGGATTACAAAATTGTCATCGGTCGCATTCGATGCGTCCGTGGGGAGGTCGCGCCGACCTGTGGACCGCATTCAGCGCGATCCAATCTCGCACCAGCCGCAACTTTTGAAAACCCGCCGCGGGAGAAGCCGATGAGGTTCTCCGCCTTGCGGCCGGGAAGAGGGATGAATGTTTCCAACTGTCGCAACTTGAACCTTCACCGCGATCGCGATTCCGATGCGCGCAACGAATGCCGCACGACGCGGAGTCTTCGCATTCGCAAGGAGGGTTCGTTTTTCCCTGGAGGGGGCCATGTATTTCGAGATGAAGCAAGGACCGTTCGGCAGGAGTTCGTTCGCGCTTCGATGCGTTCGCGTTTCGATCGTATGCGGCGCGGCGTTCTTCCTTGCGGGGGTGAGTTGTGCGCAAGTGGACCGCGGCGGGCTGACCGGCACGGTTACCGATCCGTCCGGCCAGTTGCTGGCGCGGACGCACATTGCGGCGGTGCAGAACTCTACCCAACTGCGACGCGAAACCGTCTCCGACGCCACCGGCAACTACGACATACCCGAGTTGCCCGTGGGCATTTACACAGTCACATTCGACCACGCCGGATTCCAGACCGTGAAGTTCGTCGATGTGGAGCAGGTCATCGGCAGGACGCGCACTCTCGATGCCATGCTGCCGGTTTCGGGCGGCGTGGAGATGGTCGAGGTTTCGGCCAGTTCGGCGCTCATGGACCGCAATACCAGCGCGGTGACGGGCCTGATCGAGAGAACCCAGGCCCACGAACTGCCGCTGAACGGCCGCGACTGGTCGGAGTTGACGGCATTCGTCCCCGGCGCCATCGACACCGGCGGCGGCAACCAGCGCTCGGTCCGCTTCGCCGGACGTGGCCTTGACGACAGCAACTTCACCTATGACGGCATCGACGCGACCAACATCGTCAATCAGACGCAGCGCCCCTGGGTGCGGCTCTCCATTCCGCTGGACGCGATTCAGGAGTTCCGCGTCGATTCGCTCACGGCCACCGCCGAGGAAGGCGGGACGGGCGGCGCTCAACTGGCCGTGACCTCGCCCACCGGCACCAACCGCTTCCACGGACGCCTCTTCGAGTACCTGCGCAACGATTTCTTTGACGCGCCCCTGCCTAAATGGGGCACCCCAGTCATTTACACCCCCAGCCTTGCTACTCAGCCGGAACCTGAGCAGCCGCTTCGCTTGAATCAGTTTGGCGGATCGCTGGGCGGTCCCATCGTGCGCGACAAGACGTTTTTCTTCCTCGCATCGGAAGCCTATCGGCAGAACTGGGGTTATCCGGCGAGCGGCCTCGTGCCCAGTCCGGCGAATTTGGCAACGCTTGCGGCCATCAGCCCGAACGTGGCTGCAATCCTCAACGCGTTCCCGGGAGCGGGCCCGAAGACGACCGAAACCGCCATCAACGGCATCTCGGACGCCGAGATTGTGACCTGCCAATGCACGCAGGCGGTGAACGAAAATTCGTTCATGCTGCGGCTCGACCGGCATTTTTCGGCCAGAACCACCGGCTTCATGCGTTTCAACTACGACCGGTCGGTCAATACCCAGCCGCTTTCGGCCGCCGCGACCGACTTGCAGCAGAAAGTCTCCACGCCGGTCAATGGCGCGCTGGAATTGCTGCACGTCTTCAGTCCCCATCTCGTAAACGAGGCCCATGCGGGCTTCAATCGCTCCACCAACAACCAGTACAACGACAGCGACACGGGGATCATTTACAAGATCGCTATTTCGGAGGCGTATCCGACGATACCCACGCCGGCATTTGTTACCGAGAACTACGATTACACCAGCCTCTACGTGGGCAACGCGTATTCGGTGAACGACAGCCTGACCTGGACGCACGACCGGCATACGGTCAAAGCCGGAGTGGAGTACCGTCGCATTCAAATGAATCAGGATCACCCGGAAGACGGAACAATCACATTTTCCACGGTGGCGAATCTGGCGGCGGACGCGGTCAGAAAAGCGAGTCTGACCGGCGCCCTGCCCGTCAATGAACTGCGCAAGAACGATACCATCTTCTACGCGCAGGACGGATACAAGGTGCGGCCGAATCTGACCCTGAACCTGGGCGTTCACTACACTGTCTTCGGTCTCTTCAATGAGAACAACGGGCTGGCCGAGCCTTTCGATTTCGACACCTGCGGACCGCAGGGATATTGCCCCGTGGGCTCCAGCTTCGGCCAACGGAATTACGGGGATGTCGATCCGCGCCTGGGCTTCGCATGGTCGCCTAGAAAGAGCGAAAAGACAGTGATCCGCGGCGGATTCGGCATCTACCACGAAGACGGACAGTTGGACGATCAGAATCTGCCCGCCGGAAACGAAGTGCCCTCCTACTCGGCAAGCAGCTCCAAGTCAGCGCTTGCCTTCTGCCCGCCCGCGACGTGTCCGATCCAGTCCCAAGCGGTCCTGACCGCCGCCGGAGCCAACGCATTCAGTGCCGGAACTTACAAGCCGAGTGCCGAACAACGGGATCGCAAAGATTCGTATGTCGAGCAGTGGAGCTTCGCGGTGCAGCGGGAGCTGCCGGCGAGCTTTGTGGGCACGGTTTCCTATCTGGGAAGCCACGGCGTGCATCTGCTCGAGCAAGGTGAGACAAACCTACTGGCGTACGATCCGTCCACGGGCACGTACGGTCCAGAGACGGAATATCCTCAGTGCGCATGGAACGCGAGCGCGCCTGCCGGCAGTTGCGCTACCGGCTTTCAGTGGCGCGGCTCGGTCGGCATGAGCTCGTACAACGGTCTCTCCGTGTCGGTACGGCGTCCGTTCTCGCACGGCCTCCTGGTGGCGGCCAACTATATGTGGTCGCACGAGATCGACAACGGTTCCAACGGCAGCGGCGATGGCGACGAGATTCAGCCGCAGAATCAGGCCTGTCAGTCCTGCGATCGCGCCAGCGGCGCCTGGGATGCCCGCCATGTGGTCAATGGCAACGCAGTCTATCAACTCCCCTTCGGCCACGGCAAGGCGCTGCTGAACCAGAGCGGGGTCGCCGACGCCATCGCGGGCGGCTGGGAGCTGTCCACCTCGGCACTGGCGCGCACCGGTTTTCCGGTGGATGTGGTAACGCAGCTGGACGGGCCGGACGGCAATCAGGCTGGCACCCAGCGTCCCCTGCTGGTTCCCGGTGTCTCTCTCACTCCGCCCGGAGGCAGAACGGTCGCGCAGTGGTTCAATCCCGCCGCATTTCAAATTCCGGCCCTCAATCCGGGTCAAAATTCAAACGGCAATGCCAGCGTATTCGGCGCCGCGCCGCGCGACCTGCTCAGCGGGCCGGGCACCTGGCAGGTCGATACGGGCGCCGGCAAGACGATTTCGTTGCGGGAACGCGCGAAGATCGAATTCCGCGCGGAGTTCTACAACGTCTTCAATCACCCCCAGTTGGGTCAGCCGGGGGCGACCTGTGCGGGGAACGGCATCGTCCCATCCGCATCCAACAACTACACCTCAGCCCCGATGGCGTGTGGGGGGACTTTCGGCCAGATCACCGGCACGATCAACTTGAACGCCGCCATCGTCTCGCCCATAACCCCGGTAGGTTCGGGAACGCCGCGCGAGATGCAGTTCGCGTTGCGGTTTGAATTCTGAAACCCACCCACCAATCATCGGGGCGGCCTGTCTTGTCCGCCGCCTCGTGAATCGAGTCCAGATCGAGAATGAACTGCAAATGAGAAGGCGACGGAATTCGATCCATCTCTGGATGCATATCTGCCTCTGCATCCTTGCGCTCTCAGCGGCGCCGTCTGACGCATGGGCTCAAACCGCGCCGGATTTCTCCGGCCTGTGGAAACAGGACAACGATCGCTGTCAGCCCAAGCGCAACGGCGATGTCACGCTGCGGATCGAGCATCGCGACCCGGAACTTACAGTTGAAACAACCATGTCGCACAGTTCGCAAAACCCACGCCACGCGATACAGAAGTACACAACCGATGGAAAACTTTCCATAACGACAGGCGCCGACGGAGACGAGTTCCGCACATCCGTCGTATGGAAGGATTCCAGCCTCGTTTTCTCGATCGAGGAGCGTGAAGACGCCCGCATTCTGCTGTCGAAAGAGAGTTGGGCGCTCATTGAAAATGGCGCGACGCTGGAGAGAATCCGCGAGCGGCCGAACGGCGAAAATCAGACTCTTTTCTTTCGCCGTATCCCCGTGAGCGGTTCCGAAAGCGAATCCAAATTTGCAAAGGGGCGCGACAAATGAAGATCCTGGTTATCGAAGACGAAGTCAAGACAGCCAAGTTCCTCAAGAAAGGACTTGGCGAAGCCGGCTATGTCGTCGACGTAGCCGCCGACGGTCTGCAAGGTCTGCATCTGGCTCAGGAAGTGGATTTCGACCTGATCGTTCTCGACGTGATGCTTCCCGCGCTGGATGGGTGGCAGGTGCTTGCGCGGATGCGCGAGGCGAGCGGGAAAGCGTTGGTTCTGATGCTCACCGCGCGGGATGCCGTGCAGGAGCGCGTCCGCGGTTTCGAGTTGGGCGCCGACGACTACCTGGTGAAGCCGTTCGCGTTTTCAGAACTCCTGGCACGGGTGCGCTCCCTGCTGCGCCGTTCAACGCCGCGCCCGCAAGAGACCATTCGCATGGCGGATCTTGAGATCGACCTGCTGCGCCAGCGCGCGACGCGCGCCGGACAGAGGCTCGACCTCACTTCCAAGGAGTTCCTGTTGCTGACCCTGCTGGCGCGGCGCGCCGGCGAAGTGCTCTCGCGCACACTGATCGCCGAGTCGGTCTGGGATATGAACTTCGACAGCGATACCAACGTCGTGGATGTGAATGTGCGCAGGTTGCGCGGCAAGGTGGACGAGCCTTTCCCCGTAAAGCTGATTCACACAGTGCGCGGAGCCGGCTATGTCTTCGACGCACAAACGTAGTTCGGCGTCCGCGCCGCGGATGCGCCGAACCCTGGCCTTCCGGCTGACGGCGGCATACTCGTTGGCGGGCCTGACGTTGGTCATTCTGGCCACGGCGAGCCTCTACGTCGTCCTGCGGAAGGAACTGGACCGAAGCACGGAGCTGTTCCTTGCCGACAAGCTCCACGTACTGCGGACCATGCTGCGTGAGCGGCCCGACGACGAGGATGCGCTGCACGAAGAGATTGAGCTCGAGTCGGCGGCCCGCCGGTATCAGCAGTTCTACATTCGGCTTCTCGATGAACGCGGCGCGCCCATCATGACCACGCCCGGCATGGCCGAACAGTTGGACCTTGCGCAGCTCGCCGGCCGAACCGGCGGACGCTCCGAGCGCTCGATAGACATGGCGGGCAGAGATGGACAACCGTTCCGGGTCACCAGCGCCACGGTTGCCGTCGGCACGCCGCCGACCCACAGCGACACGGTGCAAATCGCCATCGACGTCGCGCAGGAAGAAGAACTGCTGGCGCGCTATCGGATGTGTTTCTGGGGCATTCTGCTGGCGACCTCGGTTCTCTTCCCGCTGCTCGGATACCGCATTGCGCGGCACGGCATTCGGCCCGTCGAGCAGATCGCCGCTACCGCGCGAAGAATCACATCGACCAATCTGCGCGAACGGATACGGGCGGAAGGCTACCCTTTGGAACTCGCGTCGCTGGCCGGGACATTCAACGAAATGCTCGATCGGCTTGAAGAATCCTTCGAGCGCATCTCCAGGTTCACGGCCGACATCGCGCACGATTTGCGCACCCCGGTCAACATCATCCGCGGAGAAGCCGAAGTGGCTCTGGCTCGCGCGCGGACCGTCGAGGAGTATCGCGACGTGTTGGAGTCTTCCTTGGAAGAAGCGGTCCGGCTTTCCGAACTGATCGGCAATCTCCTGTTTCTGGCCCGTGCGGAGAGCCCCTTGACCGAGCTGCATAGAGAGAATGTGAACATCCGCGAGTTGCTGACCGCGGTTCGCGACTACTACGAAGCTTCCGCGACCGACGCGGAAATATCGCTGGTCGTGAACGATGGGGCCGAGCCGGTCAACCCGGAACTCAGCGCGGAACTGGATCGCGCCCTGATGCTGCGGGCGGTGAGCAACCTGGTTTCGAACGCCATCGCGCACACCCCGCGCGGAGGTACTGTCGCGCTGGCGGCCACTGCCGAAGGCGATGCGATCCGCATCGAGGTCTCCGACACCGGCGTCGGCATCCCCGCCGAAGCGCTGCCCAGAGTCTTCGATCGTTTCTTCCGCGTCGATCCATCGCGGTCCAAGGCATCGGGCGGCACAGGGTTGGGCCTGGCCATCGTGCAGAGCATCCTGACCCTTCACGGCGGCAGCGCGGAGATCGCCAGTCAACTCGGCCGTGGAACTCGCGTCACGCTGCATATCCCGGACCTCGCGGTGCGATGACAAAACCGCAATTCTCGCCTCATGCCGACCTCCGTCGTTCAAAGTGTTATAGCGAGGCAAGCTGCCCCCGATCCCCGCATCCGAAAAAAATGGGCGGCAAGAGTTGCCTCTTGCCGCCGCCCGTCCCTGGGTTGTCTTGAAGTTGGCGCAATCGTTCGCTTGCTAAAACCCGTTTACTGCAAGAGCTTGGTCACTTCCTGCTGTACGCTGTTGGCCTGGGCCAGGGCGGCGATGCCGGTCTGGCTGAGAATCTCGTATTTCGACATATCCGATGTCGCCGAGGCGTAGTCGGTGGCCTGAATCGCGTTCTGCGCCGATACCACGTTCTCCTGCTGCGTGGTCATCACCTGGCTGACCGAATTCAGCGTGTTGATCTGCGCCCCGATGTAGCCGTCCTGCGCCGAAACGTCGGTAATGGCCACGTTCAACTCGTTCAGCGCGCTCTCGGCGTCGGTCTGGTTCAGCAGATCGGTGCCGCTGAGCGACTGGCCGGCGGAATCCGAGTAGCTCATCGTGGCGGTTCCGCCCGCCCCGTTGAAGTCCGCGGCGATGCCCACGTTCGCCGTTCCGCCGTAGGTCGTGGCGTTGCCGACGGCGACGGCCGTGCTGGTATCCGTAATGTCCCCGGAGACCCCGATGCTGTAATAGCTGGACGCGGTGTAGGGCGGCCCAATCAAGGGGCCGACGCCGACCGCGGTGGACCCGTTGAGCACGGTCGCGTCGAGATTGCCGGTGTTGACCGCCATCGAAGAGTTCGGCGAGGTGAACGTCAGCCTGTTGTCGCTGGAGTCGTAGGTCGCCGCAACCCCGTAAGCGCCCTTGTTGATCGCCGCCGCCAGCGTGGCCGCCGTATTGTCGGTCGCGCCGATGCCGAGAATGTTGTCGCCGATGTCCAGGCTCCCGGTCAGTGTGTCGGTGCTCAAGATCGAGAGCGTTCCCAGCGTGGTCGAATCCGGCAAGCCGGTGGTGGGCGTTTCCGTGAGGCTGATCGGTGTCTCGACGGCGGGCGTGGTGTCGGTCAGGTTGCCCTCGTTGCCGAGCGTCGGGGTGCCGCTGTCTCCGTTGGTGGCCGTGAACGTCAGGGAGGTTCCCGCCGGGTTCAGAGTAGCCGTGATGCCGTAGGTGGCGTCGGTCACATTGATGGTATGCGCCAGGTCCTGCAGCGTGTCGGTGCTGCCGGAGATGCCCAGGTTGATGGTGTATGGGGTCTTGCCGTCGCTCTCCACGCCGGTGAGCGCTCCGCTCAGCGTGTCGGAGGCGGTGTTTACCGTCAGGGTGCCTAGATTGGCGCTGGAAGCCACGCTGGTGGACTCGGAATCGGTGATGGAGGCGCCGCTGACCGCCGCGTTGAAACCGTCTCCGTTGTTCTGCGTGAACGACAATTCCGTGCCCGCCGCGTTCAAAGTGGCGGTGATCCCATAGCCGCCGGCATTGATGGTCTGAGCCAGATGCGCCAGGGTATCCGTGCTGCCCAGAGTGCCCAGGACTAGGTTGCTTACGTTGCCGGAGATGCCCGAGGTGAGGTTCAGCGCGCCGCCCAGCTTGTCGCCCGCGCCGTTCACCGACAGAGTGTCCAGCATGGTGCCGGAAGCGACCGTGACCTGTGTCTGCGCCGCCAGAGTGCTGTCGTCCACCGTTGTCGAGGCGGTTACGTTGGCCGTCCCAAGGTCTCCGGGGGTCTGCGAAAAGGTCAGCGTCTTGCCGCCATTCGATGCCGTGGCCGTGATCCCCAGGTTGGCCTCGGCCCCGGTGGTGAAGGCCGTGACGATTTCTGCGATCGTCTGGCCGGCGAGGTTGTAGGTGGAGGTCGTTTTCGCGGCATCCGCGCCCTCCTGGATGGTAAGGGTTCCATTCAGGAAATCCCCTGCCGCGGCCACCGTCAGAGAGTTCAGAATGGTGGGCTGCCCAAGCGTCTGATCCACCGAGGAGGACTGGATCTGATCGGTAAGCGCGCCGTCCGGGGTGACGTTGGCAATGCCCAGATCTCCGAGCGTCTGCGAAAACGTGAGCGTATCGCCGTTGACGGTGGCCGTTATCCCATCCGCGCTCTCGGCGCCGGTATCGAACTCGGCGGCGATCGCGGCGATAGTCTTGCCGCCCAGAGCGAAGTTGTTTGTGGGAGTGTTCAACCCGTCCGCGCCTTCCACGAAGTCGATGTCTCCGGAGACCAGATCGGAGCTGTTGGCGACCGTGATTGTATTCAAAATGGTGCCCGTGGTGACCTCTTGATTGGTCGTCGAGGCGGGCGTGATGTCGGTGATGCCCAGGCCGCTGACGCTGGGGTTCGCTGGCCCCGGGTCCGTCCCGGTCTTGGTGAAGATCAGTTCGGTGTTGTTGTTTGCCAGGGTCGCCGTAATGCCGGTGTTGTCGTTTTGCTCGTCGGGCGGCTGGTCGAAGGAGGCGGCGATCTCTTGAAGCGTCTGCCCGGTGAAGTTGTACGTGGATTGAGTGCCGTTGGTGTCGATGCCTTCCACGATGCTCAGCGATCCCGTGAGCATATCGCCGTTGGCGGCCACCGTCAGGGTTCCCAGATTGCCGCCGCCGGGGTTGGTGACGTTGACTGGAGTGTTCGTGACCGCGGCTTCGTTGTCGGTGATGACTCCCACATTGGTGATGCCGGCCGTACCCTTGTCGCTCGTGTTCTGGGTGAACGTCAGCACCGTGCCCGCGGCCACCGCGCCCACGGCTGAATTGAGCGTTGCCGTGATGCCGTAATCGCCGGAGTCGATCGTTTGCGCGATCTGCGCAAGCGTCTGGCCGGTAAAGTTCAGCGTCGATGCGGTATTCTTGCCGTCCACGCCCTCCTGGATGGAGAAGGTCCCAGTAAGCGTATCGTCCGCTTTGTTGGCGGAGAGAGAGCCGAGGGTGCTGCCCGGGGTCACCACCGGATCCTCGGTGATGGCGTTCGAGGTGACGCCTGCCGTGAAGGTGTCTCCGTTGTTCTGCGTAAACGTCAAATCGGTGTCGGTCGAGTCGAGGGTGGCAGTGATCCCGTAGCCGCCGGTATTGATGCTGTGCGCCAGGTTGGCGAGGGTATCGGTGGTTCCCGGCGTTCCCAGGGCAAGGGCGGAGACGCCGCCGGTGATGCCCGAGGTGATGGTCAAAGAACCGGCCGCCAGCGACTCCTCGGCATTGGCCACCGACAGCGACCCCAGCGTCTCTCCGGCGGTGATGACGACCGCCGTAGTCGCATTGTGCGCCGGAGTGGTGTCGGTGGGAGGGGTGCCCCCGACGGTGTCGGACTCGGCGATGAGCGCATCCCCGATGCCGCCGGTATCGGTGAAGGTCAGCGTATCGCCGCCATTGGAAAGCGCGGCCGTGATTCCGTAGGCGGGATGGGTCACGTTGAAGTAGGTAACGAGGTTGGCCAGGGTTTCGCCGGCCATCGCCAGGGGCGCTTCCACAACGCCCGCGTCGGAGGTGATGGCCAGCGTTCCGCCGGCAATCGTGTCGTTCGGACCTGCGAGCGTGATGGCGCCCAGTGTTTGCCCGGCCACGATGGCGATCGGCGTTTGCGTGTAGGTATTGTCTTTGCCGGAGCCGGTGATGGCCGCCGTGGCCGTTCCGCCGGTCTGCGTAAAGGTCAGAATCGTACCCGTCGCGTCCAGCGTCGCGGTGATTCCGTAGTTGCCGTTGTCGATGGTTTGAGCCAGATTCGCCAGGGTGTCGGTGCCGTCGGCGGCGCTGCCCAGCGTCAGCACCGAAGTCAAGCCGGTGGTGCCCGACTTGATCGTCAAGCTGCCCACTCCCAGAGTATCGCCGGCCGAGGCAACCGTCAGAGATCCCAATGTGCCGCCGGTGGCGATCGCCGGAGAAGCCACGTCCGTAACATTGGCGCCGGAGATGGCCGCCGTCCCCCGGTCGTTGGCCGACTTGGTGAAGGTAAGCACCGTGCCCGCCGCTTGGCCATCGACCGCTTGCGTATTCAGCGTCGCCGTGATCCCATAGGCGGAGTCTCCGTCGATCGCGGTCATCAACTGGGAGATCGTCTTTCCCGCCAGGTTCAGAGAAGTCGCGGTATTGAGGCCGTCGGAGCCTTCCTGAATGTTGAGGGTGCCGGTGAGGGTATCGGCGGTCGAGCCGACCGTCAGCGATCCCAATCCGGCATCCGTCACCGTGGTCGTCTGCGAGGAACCGGCGCTGTTTTCCGTCAGATTCGAGGCCGACACAGTCACGCTGGGGTCGTCGGTCGTAAAGGTCAGTTGCGTCCCTTCCGCGTTGAGCGCGGCCGTCACTCCGTAGTCCCCGGAATTGATCGTCGATTCCAGATTGGCAAGCGTGTCGGTGGAGTTGGCCGTCCCCAGCGTTATGTTGTGATTGATGCCGTCCGAGCCTACGATGCTCAGAGTGCCGCCCAGGGTATCGCCCTTGACAAGCGACAGAGCCCCGACGATGCCGGTATTGGCCGTCCCGGCGCCGATGCCGGAGCCGGAGACGATGATGCCGGTGTCGGTCCCGCTGCCCCCGCCGTTGTTGGATGCCGCCGCTGTGGTCACCGCCGCCGCTCCGGCCGCCGTCGCGGTGCCGAAGGTCGCCGTCAGGCCCAGGCCCGCGTTGTTGATGGCGCTGATCAGCCCCTGCGCCGTATTCGCGTAGCTGGTGCCGGCCCCCACGCTGATCGCCGCCGTGGCCGTGGTCGCCGCCCCGCCCGCCCCCTTGGTCATGTAACTCACATCGACCGTGGTGGCCCCGCTGGCGTTCAAGCTGTCGCTGACCGCCGCGTTGTGACCGCTGTTGGAGAGATCGATGAAGACATTGTCCTGACCGCTGCTGTAGGACATCACGCCGTCCGTGTCGCCCAGGCTCGACGACGACATCGTGCGGATGTGCAGGTCGTCGATCGAGGAGCCGGCCATCGACGAGTCGCCGGTGTAGATGGCGATGGTGTTGCCGGCGAAGACCTGCTCCTGGTTGTAGGTGGTCGTCGAGCCAATGTTATTGACCTCGGCCAGAATCGACTGGTACTCCTGGTTCGCCGCGCCCTCCTGGGTGCTGTTGAGCGTACCGTTCGAGGCCTCGGTGGCCAGCGTGACGGCGCGGTCGAGCAGGCTCGTCACCTGCGACATCGCGCCGTCGGCCACTTGAAGCAGACCGACCCCTTCCGTGGCATTCGTCTCCGACTGCGTCAAGGCCGTCTGGTTCGCCTGCAGACCGTTCACCAGCGAGAGGCCGGCGGCGTCGTCGGCTCCGGAGTTGATCTTCGAACCCGACGACAACTGCTGCAATACCGTCTGCAGGCTGTTGTTCGTGTTATTCAGGTTGTTTTCCGCGTAGATCGCCGAAAGGTTGTTCAAGACTCCGAGGGCCATGGGATCAACTCCTTCTTGGATGCCATCCGCCACGCCCATGCCCGCCGGTTCTTCTCTTCTTCCGTCGGTCCGCAACTGCCGGTGGGGCGTTTCCGCATCCACCCCATTCATCGGGCCGCGCGAAAATAACTTTAGTCATATTTTTCGGAGCCGCTTTTCGGGGTCTCTGTCGCGCTCCGATTCAAGCTGTCCCCCACCGTTCACTTGCTGTCGCGAACCGCTTCAATCGCTGTCCCAACCCGCTCCAGCCCGTGTCCAATTCCGCTCCAGCCATTTGTCTCGCTTCGATGCACCCACGCGCCCGCTCGAGCCGCCCCACCTCGCCCGAACGGCCGCGTCGGGCAGTCTTCCCCGCGCAAAAATCGGCAGCGAAAGGTCTCCCCTTGCCGCCATCGCTCTTTGCCCAAGTTCGTCACCGACGAGCTCGCGGGCCGCCAGATAGGAACGACGGGATCGCGTGCATTATCCTGGTTGGCACATACGTCCTCCGAGCGACTTGATATAGTGGCTCATGGCTTCCAGGATGGACAACGCAATTGATCCCCGAAGCGCTGAAGCCGACCGCCGCGACCGGTCTTGATTCATCCTAAAACTGGTGTTTATCTACGGAGCTTCCGGCATGAACGATCTCTTGTCCCCGCGCCGCCTGCTCTTGCCGCTGATCCCGTTCTACCGGCTGGCTCTCGGCTTCCGCGATCTTCGCCGAGTCGTCGGGCTGGAACCGGTCCGCCGCCTGCGTTTTCCGGTTATCGCCGTCGGCAACCTATCCGTCGGCGGCGCGGGCAAGACCCCGTTGACCATCGCGCTGGCCAGAGCGCTTGCCGAGCGCGGCCTGCGCGTGGACGTGCTCTCAAGGGGCTACGGCCGCGTCAACCGCTCGGCGGCCCGCGTGAACCCCGGCGGGAGCGCCGAAGAGTTCGGCGACGAGCCGATCCTGATTGCACTGGCGGCGCGCGTTCCCGTTTATGTGGCCCCGCTGCGCTTCGATGCCGGTCAGTTGGCGGAAAACGACGCGATCGCGGCGCCCGCCCAGCCGCGCCCCATGCCGGAACAGCCTGAGCAAGGCGCCAAGCTCGCGGCCAACGCTCTGGAATCGAAGCAGGCTCCACAATCCCACCCGGGCGAAGCCCATCCCGATGGAATTGCCGCGCCGAAACGAACCGATGCTCCCGCTTGCTCCGTTCATCTGCTCGACGACGCTTATCAGCATCGCCAACTGGCTCGCGACGTGGACATTTTGCTGCTCGACCGCGGGGACTGGCGGGACTGGCTTCTGCCCGCGGGCAATCTCCGCGAGCCGCTCGAAGCCATCCACCGCGCCAGCGTAATCGCCGTTCCGGCAAACGAACCGGACCTGGAGGTTGCGCTCCGCCTGGCGGGATGGCAGGGACCGATCTGGCGGCTACGCCGGGTCATGGAAATCCCCGCCATGCAGAACCCCATCGCCGCCTTTTGCGGCATCGCCCGCCCGGAACAGTTCTTCAAAGGCCTCCAGGCGGTCGGGCTTCGTCTCGCTGTCCGCTTCGCCTTTCCCGATCATTGCAACTACACGCCCGCCGTTCTGGAAGAGTTGCTGGCCGAGGCGCGCGAGAACAAGGTGAAGGCGATCGTCACCACCGACAAGGATATGATCCGCCTGGGGAAACTCACTTCCATCTTTCCCAAGTCCATGCCGCCGATGGCCGCCCATCTGCATATTGAAATCGAAGATCGAGATGCGGTGGTCGATTGGCTCGTCGATAGGGTGGTGAACTCCACCAGGCGCGGCTGAACCGAAGTTAAAATGCAACTTGTCGGTATCCGCCCATCGGCCACATCCGGATGCAGCCTGCAATCCATCCATGATTCCTTCTCGCCCGCTGTCCGGCTTGCCGCCCACCTTGCAATCGCGCGGCGAATCTCCGGACTCCGCCTCTTCCGAACTTCAGTGGCAAGCGCATCCGCATCGCACGGCGCCTGCCGGCGACGGGCTGGAAATCATCGACCTGAGCGGTCTCTTTTTCTTGCGGGAGTGCTCTCCTGCTTTTTCAGACGGCGATAGATTGCGAGTGTGCCGTACTCTTTCACTACCTCTAAGTTCGAATCCCGATCGAGCAGCTCGATCTTCGGGTCTCCACTTTCGTTTTCACGATACGCAATCAAGATTCCGCCTTCTGGAATCTCGTCTATCGCTCGATAGACCTCCGGGCCGCCGATCGGCAGCTCGTTGATTCTGTAGTTGGTAAAGTAGGCAAAGGCAGGGTAGTTGAAGTTCATGTATAGGGGTGTATCCGAGGGAAACCTGGACTCCAGGAAACTCGACGCTTCCATCTCCTCTGGACGATCGGGCACTGCAAAGGGGCCATCGAATCGAGATGCGGAGGGGAGAAGAGTCGCTACCATCCCGGCGGCGAGCAGCGTAACTCCAGCGGGCCGCAAGAGCCTGCCCGGAAGGCGGCAAAGGAGCGCCAAACCTGAACCGGACAGCAACAGCAGTGGAGGAGCCAGCGGCATGATGTAGCGCGGCTCCTTGTGCGGCATTCGGCTGAAGAAGACAACGCCCGCCAGCAGCCAGAACCACAAAAAGCGGTTAAGCGACTGAGGGGCGGCTGCCATCGTCGAATCCGCCGCGCCAATCGGCTTCCCGCCTGGAGACTTGAATCGACTGACCAGACCTGCGCCGGCGGCAAGGAGAAGACCGATAACGCCGAGCCAGGTGAAGACGATGTGGGAGTTGGCAAGGTAAAAGGTAAAGGGCGGCTCCGGCCCCTCCACGTTCCTCCACCCTTCTTGAAGCGTTTCAAAGTAGCCCCCATAGGTCAGCCGCGACCATAGCAAATAGGGCCCGAAACCGGCCATGAATCCCGCTGCGGTGGCCGCCATGGCCCTCCAGCGTTCCTTTGCCATCATCGGGAGCAGGCAGAGAAGCGCTACGCTCGGAATTGACCCAAAGCGCATCAGCATGGCCAGGGACAGTCCAAAGCCCGCCAGAGCGAATCGCGAGAGCCGTTTCGTTTCAAGAGCTTTGAGCGTCAGCCAAAGCCCCAGCAGGACAAGAGTGAGAGCCGGTGAATCCGTCAGCAGACTGTTGCCCGTATCGTCGCTGTCGAAACCGGCCGGAAAGACCCCCACGAAGAACGGACCGAAAGCCAGCAGCAGCGATGCCAGCGCCGATGCCGTCGCTCCCACGACCTTGCGCCCGGAGAGGAACAGAAACACCGGGCCAAGCGCATTGAGCGCGGCAGCGACGATGCACGCCGCAAAGATATGATCCCGGATCAGAAAAGCGCCCGCAAAAAGGAGCGAGAGAAGCGGAGGACGAAAACTGAGTTCGGAGTAATTGGTCTTTCCGCAGCAGATCGCCTTGGCATCCTGAAGGTAGACCATCTCGTCCCAGTAGTGGACGTACGAGAGCCCCCAGACTCGTATCAGAAACGCCCCCGCGAAGAGCAGCGATAGCGAGACGATCAGGATGGACGACTTCCTCTTGAGTGCGTTCGGCAGACGATCCGCGAAGGCAAAAGGTTTCGACACAGAGCCGGACTCCCGTTGGCGCTTCAATGCCTGTTCGGACTTCAGATCAGCTTGGTTCGCCCGGTAACTCCCAACTCTTTGACGATCTTGCCCACATCCTGCGATCGGTCGCGGTGGGCTATCAGGAGGGCGTCTTCGGTATCCACTACGACTAGGTTCTCCACTCCCACCACGGCGACGAATTTGCGCGGGCTGTAGAGGTAGTTGTTGGCGGCGTCGATGGCCAGGTGGCCCCCGGTCTCGGCGACGTTTCCCTCGCTGTCGCCGCGCAGGCGTATCTCCATCTGGTACTCGTAAAGCGAGGCCCAGGAGCCGAGATCGTTCCAAGAGAACTCGGCCGGAATGCAGTAGAGATGAGAGAGATGCTCGCCCTTGGCGGAGCGCGGCTCCAGCACCGCGTAGTCCACGGAGATGTTCTCGCACTTGGGATAGAGGGCGTGAAAGACCTCGTCGAACTGGGACGTCCCCCAGGCGGCGGCAATGCTTTCCAGCAGCGGCGCGGTCTCCGGCAGGTGCTCGCGCACGGCATTGGCCAGAGTGCGCGCGGACCAAAGGAACATACCCGAGTTCCAGTAGTAGTGGCCTGCGGCAACAAACTCGTCGGCGCGGTTCTGGTTGGGCTTTTCGATGAAGCGGCGCACGTGCAGGGCGGACTCGTCGCCGGTGTAGTCGCCGGTTTCGATGTAGCCGTAGCCGGTCTCGGGGCGCGTAGGCTCAATGCCAAGCACGACGATATGGTCTCCGCCGGCGGCCACGGCGATGCCTTTTTGCAGAGCCTTGAGGAAGCGCGGCTCGTCGGCGATGACATGGTCGGAGGGAAAGACGCCAAGCACCGCATCGGGGTTTTGCCGCTCGATGAGAAAGGCGGCCAGGCCGCAGGCCGGCGCCGTGTTGCGCGCCACCGGCTCCTGAACGATCTGTCCGGCAGGCACGTCTTTCAACTGGTCGGATATCTCGTGGGCAAGATATTCGTTGGTGATGACCCAGGTTTGTTCCAGCCCGGCCAGCGGCTTGAGCCGCTCGACCGTCTGCTGGATCATGGAGCGTTCGCCGTCCAGGGCCAGAACCTGCTTGGCGTGGGCGCGGCGGGAACGAGGCCAGAAGCGGGTTCCGCTTCCTCCGGCAAGAATAACAGGGCGAAAATCAATGGAATTCGTCATGGAATCCACATCCTATCGAACTTGCGCCCTGTTTGCACAGTGCCATCCGAGATATTTTGTGGAAAGACAGGTTCCGTTTGCGGAGAATGGGGTAGATTCATTCGTAGATTTGGACAATGCTCGGAGCGGGCAATGGAAAGTTGTCCGTCAGAAACGCCAACCGTTTTCCGGTGACGGCATATAAGTAGCTCACACGGCGAAACTGTCAAGGGATGAAGTGAAAAAAAGCCCCCAGCCGAAGCTGGAGGCTTTTATCTTGCTGTCGCTTTTGCGCCGAAGGCGCGTTTCGCTGGACGCGAAGTCCTAGTACATTCCGTCCATGCCGCCGCCGTGGCCGCCGCCGACCGGAGCCTGCTTCGGCTCCGGAATCTCGACGACCAGAGCTTCGGTGGTCAGAAGCAGGCCGGCGATCGAGGCCGCGTTTTGCAGCGCCGTGCGGGTTACCTTGGTGGGGTCGATGACGCCGGCCTTCACCAGGTCCTCGAAGACGCCGGTGGCGGCGTTGTAGCCGTAGTGGTCGTGCTTGGACTCAAGCACCTTGGCCACCACCACCGCGCCTTCTTCGCCGGCATTGGCGACGATCTGACGCAGCGGCTCCTCGAGCGAGCGGCGAACGATCTGGGCGCCGATCTTCTCGTCGCCTTCGAGCGTCTTGATAAGCTCGTCGACCGCCGGGATGGCGCGAACCAGAGCCACGCCGCCGCCGGGGACGATGCCTTCCTCGACCGCCGCGCGGGTGGCGTGCAGAGCGTCCTCGACGCGAGCCTTCTTCTCCTTCAGCTCGGTCTCGGTGGCCGCGCCCACCTTGATGATGGCCACGCCGCCCACCAGCTTGGCCAGCCGCTCCTGCAGCTTCTCCTTGTCGTAGTCCGAGGTGGTCTTCTCGATCTGGGTGCGGATCTCCTTGACCCGGCCCTCGATCTCCGAAGACTTGCCGGCGCCATCGACGATGGTGGTGTTGTCCTTGTCGATGGTGATGCGCTTGGCCTTGCCCAGGTCCTCCAGCTTCACGCCTTCCAGCTTGATGCCCAGGTCCTCGGTGATGGCCTTGCCGCCGGTGAGGATGGCGACGTCGCCCAGGATCGCCTTGCGGCGGTCGCCGAAGCCGGGAGCCTTGACGGCGGCCACGTTCAGGGTGCCGCGCAGCTTGTTCACGACCAGAGTCGCCAGCGCTTCGCCTTCCACGTCTTCCGCGATGATGAGCAGCGGCTTGCCGCCGCGGGCTACCTGCTCCAGCAGGGGAAGCAGGTCCTTCATGGCGCTGATCTTCTTCTCGTAGATCAGGATGTAAGGCTCTTCCAGAACCACTTCCAGACGCTCGGCATCAGTGACGAAGTAGGGGCTCAGGTAGCCGCGGTCGAACTGCATTCCATCGACCGTCTCAAGGCCGGTGTGCATGGTCTTCGACTCTTCGATGGTAATGACGCCGTCCTTGCCCACAACCTTGACCGCCTCGGCGATGATGTCGCCGATCTCCTGATCGCCGTTGGCCGAGATGGCGCCCACCTGGGCCACGGAACCCTCGTTGACAGGCTTCGAGAGCTTGCCCAGGGCGCCGTCGGCGGTCCACTTGCCGTCCTTGTCGCGGGTGCCGATGATGGCCGTTACGGCCTTGTCGATGCCGCGCTTGAGAGCGGTCGGATTCGCGCCCGCCGCCACCGTCTTCACGCCTTCGCGGAAGATCGACTGCGCCAGAACCGTTGCGGTCGTGGTGCCGTCGCCGGCCACGTCCGATGTCTTCGATGCAACCTCGCGGACCAGTTGCGCGCCCACGTTCTCCAGCGGATCCTTGAGCTCGATCTCCTTGGCCACCGTCACGCCGTCCTTGGTGATGGTCGGCGATCCGAACTTCTTCTCGATGACTACGTTGCGGCCCTTGGGACCGAGTGTCGCCTTGACGGCGTCCGCCAGCGTGTTGACGCCGCGCAGAATCGCCTGACGGGAATCCTCGCCGTGCAGAATTTGCTTTGCCATTGCTGTAAATCTCCTCATTCAGCTTCTAGCTGCTAGCTTCTAGCTTTCAGCCAAGAGCCTGTGTGTTGAAAAGCCAATTTCTTTTGTCAGCTTTGTAAAGAGCTAGTAGCTAGAAGCTAGTAGCTAGAAGCTGGCGACATTTACTTCTTGACGATGCCAAGCACTTCTTCCTCGCGCATGATGAGGAACTCCTCGCCGTCGATCTTGATCTCGGTGCCGGAGTACTTGCCGAAGAGAATCTTGTCGCCCGACTTCACGTCCAGGGGGAAGACCTTGCCTTCGTCGTTGGACTTGCCCTTGCCGACGGAGATGACTTCGCCCTCCTGGGGCTTCTCCTTGGCGCTGTCGGGAATGATGATGCCGCCACGGATGGTCTCGCCCTCTTCCAGACGGCGGACCAGGATGCGGTCATGAAGCGGGGTAAACGTGGTTGCTGCGGTCGCTGTTGCCATTGCTTTGCTTCTCCTTCACACACGGCCCAGGTTGAGCCTGGGTCGAGGGATTTGAGTGGGATTGAGGAAAAAACCTGGAAAGCCGGATCGCCTCCCCCAAACTTCGAGAAGCGAACCCCCAAATGAGCGGAGCCGAGCAGTTTCGGTGCCGGTCTGCTAGCACTCTCGCCTTCCTATTGCTAAAGATAGGCAGGACGAGGCGATTTGTCAAGAGGAAAATTGTTAAAATATGAGCGTGTCGCGCTCATAAATAATGACAGCGCGTCCTCGCTGTCGTTTGTTGGCTCACTGTCTGTCCCGGAAACGGTCAAAAACGGAGTTCCCCGGCGATGGGGAATTTCATTGTAGGGTGGAGACCGGATACAATGAAGGCCATGCTTCACCGCACTCTCTTTCGTTTCAGCATCCTGGTGGCCGTCGTCGGCCTGATCGCCGGTTCTCTCGCCGCCGGCGCGCAAGACTCCGCAAAGCGCGGCCGCAAGTACAAATCGCCGCCGCCCACCGCGCGCATCGAGGTTACCGTCCTGCGCGACTCCAACGGCAAGCCCATCGAGAACGCCGCCGTCATCTTTCACCCCATGCTGGGCGAGAAGGACAAGGGCAACATGGAGCTGAAGACCGACGAGGACGGCAAATCGATCATCGACGTGCTGCCCATCGGCGATACCGTGCGGCTGCAGATCATCGCCAAGGGCTTCCAGACCTTCGGCAACGACTACAAGATCGATAAGCCCGAACTGGCCATCGAGATACGGATGAAGCGGCCCGGCGAGCAGTATTCGATCTACAAGGATCACGGCGAGACGGCTGCGGCTGGAAAGAGCGCCGATACGAACAAGACGGCTCCCGCAAAGGATGCAGGAGCGGCGGGCGACAAGCCGGCCAGCTCTGAAAGCCAACCGGCGGCGCAGCCCAGCCAGAGTCAGCCAAAATAGTCTGTCATCTATCTTCGGACCAGCCTGAAGAAGCGGAGGGGATAACTTCCCACTTATTTCGTAGGCAGGTCTGCATGGATGAGTTTCAACAAGGGAACCGGCAAATTGCATTCTTGCTCCGGTGCGCATATCATTCTCCCGATAGCGAAGCTAGGTAGGCGGCTGTCCGAAGTCCGGCCAGTTCGATTCCCGCGAGAAATCCCGAAGGGCGGCCGACCAGATTACGGTTTGTCCCGGCATCACCGAGGAGGTCATCATGAACGGCAACTTTGCGAGCAATCTATTAGAACTTCTGCTCAGCGTGGTTGCCGTCGTCGAGGCTGTCCGTAGATTCTTCGAGTGGCTATTTCGGATCCATTCAAGTCGTTTGCGGGTCCTTATCCATGCAGCCGCGGCTTCGACGCTTGGTGGTATCTTGTGGAATGCTCTTTGTCATGTCATGGTGGCGCTAAACTATTGCGAATGGCATCATTACATGGGAGGGAGTGGAAACGAGCCGCACGGGATGCATGCATTTATCTGGGGAGTCTTGACACTCACGCCCGTAGCTTTGTTCGCCGCGCTCTTCATGCAAAAACCTGAGATTATCAACTGGCGAGCAATGATCGAAGGGCTGGGCGCAAGGTACCTGATTTGCATAGCGCTCTACGGACTGCTTGGCGGGCTTGGGGCTCATCTCTTCTATGATTTTGGCTTGCGCCCGGGAATCGAGGCGGCTAAGTTGGGAGGCGACCAACAGGAACTCATCATCGTCGTTCTTTGGGCAGGGATATTGTCAGCGGCGACCTACTTGGCGTTTCCCGGAACCTGGCTGGTTTTCAGGAAATTAGATACACCGTTCAGTTCAATGCTGCAAATCCCCTTCGCCATATATCTTTCGTTTTTCTCAATCCTGTTCTTTCTGACTGTCTTCGACTATACGCATATATTCGATATGCTTCGCGGCCTGGTTGCCGGCTGTGCGCTCAGGCTTGGCCTGTATTGCGGATTGATTGCCGCGCCGCTCCTCCATGAAAGACTGTTGCGCCAATCTCCGAAGTAATTTTTCCAGGTGTCAGCCTATGGACGAATCGTAAGATGGTACGATGACCAACCAACCCCTCCTCGGCAAATCGGCGCTGGTCACCGGAGGCGCGCGGCGCATTGGCCGGGAGATAGCCCTGACTCTCGCCCGCGCCGGCGCGGAAATAACTCTGACTTACCGTCACTCGCGGCAAGACGCCGCCGAGACCGTCCGCAATCTCGAAGCGATGGGCCGCCGCGCCCTGGCGGTCGAGTGCGATGTGCGTTCAGAGGCTTCGATCCGCGCCGCCGTTGCCGCCTGCGTCGCCCGCTTCGGCCAGTTGGATGTTCTGGTCAACAACGCCGCCGTCTTCGAGTCCGCTCCGCTCGACCGAATCAGCCTCGAGCAGTGGGATGCGGTCTTCGAGACCAACGCGCGCGGGCCGTTTCTGGTGGCGCGGGAGGCGATTCCGCATCTGCGCGCGACCGCGGGGCGGATCGTGAATATCGGTTCGCTGGGGGGATTGCAGGCCTGGGCCGGCCACGGCCATTACTGCGCATCGAAGGCCGCTCTGCATATGCTTACGCTGGCCATGGCCAAGGCTTACGCGCCTCAAGTCAGCGTCAACTGCGTCGCGCCCGGGCGGATCGAGATGGACGATCGCAGCCAAGACGAGGCCGCCCATTTTGCGGCGATCACTCCCCTGCGGCGCAACGGGACGGCGGAGGACGTGGCTCTAGCGGTACTCTTCTTTGCCGCCGGCCCAAGTTTCGTCACCGGCCAGATTCTGGCCGTCGATGGGGGATTGGGGCTGTAAGTGCTGAAACTGTCTCCGCAAAGAGCCAATCTATCGGGCAAATAGGCGGTCCCAAAGGCTCCTGGCTCCATATCCCGCCCCATCCGAGCCCGATTTTCCCGCAATCGACCGGAGCGCCGAGGCTCGCGGCGAACGGGCGAACTTCGTCGCGTCGAACTTGAGCGGGACGTACTCCCACAGGCCCACGGGTTCAGGCTGCGCCGGCCAGACGTCACCCGCGACCGCGGCCCGCGGATTGGTAACGCACAGTCGTCGCGCCGTCTCCTCCCCGGCTCGTTTGGCCACGTACTCAAAGGCCTTTATCAAGTGCGGCGGGCGCGACGCGGGATGGTGCGCGTCGGTGGCCAGAAAGTGAATCCAGTTGCGCTCCAGCAATTCGTTCGAGAAAGCCTCCGCCATTTTGCCGAAGCGCCCGTACAAGGATGCCGCCGTCACCTGAACCAGGCAATCATGCCGCATCCACTCCGAAAGCAACTCCGGGTCGCGTTGCACCGCCGGGTAACGCTCCGGATGGGTGACAATCAGCTTGTAGCCCGCGCTTTGCAGGCGGAAGAGTGCGTCGGGCATCTGCGGTGGGATGGACAGAAAGGGAAACTCGATCAGCAGGTATCCTTTGCCGCCGATCGAGTAACGCGGAAAATTCTCCAGCGCCTCGTGGATATTGTCCGCGCTCAGATGAAAATCGCAGCCCAGGCTCAGTTCGACGACGCCGTCCAGCAACCTTCGCAACTCGTGAAAGCGCTCTTCGATCGGCGCCGCTTGCCAGGGATATTCGTCGCTGGCGTGCGGGGTGCAGACGATGTGCGTCACGCCGTCGCCGGCCGACCTGCGCGCCATCTCCAGCGCAGCTTCAAGATCGGGCGCCCCGTCGTCCACTCCGTAGATCAGATGATGATGAATATCGAGCATTGTGCCCCGGCCTCCGATTCCTCTTCCGCAAACCGTTCAACGGGCCGCCAGAACTTCGATCATGGAAGCGAATATCTTCCATCCGTCGGCCGATCCCAGCAATTGTTCGCTGGAACGGTCCGGATGGGGCATCATTCCCAAAACGTTCCTCCCCGCGTTGAGAACGCCGGCAATATTGCCCAGCGAGCCGTTGGGGTTGGCATCTGCGGTAATGTCCCCGTTGGGCGCGGCGTAGCGGAAGGCGATCCGGTCCTCGGCCTCCAGGCGGCGCAACTCCTCCGGCTCGCAGAAGTAATTGCCCTCCATGTGGCCGATGGGGATGCGCAGAACTTCGCCCTTGACCAGCCGGTTGGTGAACGGGCTGTCGGCGGTTTCCACGCGCAGATGCACCTGCTTGCAAATGTATTTGAGTCCGGCGTTGCGCATCAGCGCGCCGGGCAGCAGGCCGGATTCGGTGAGGATCTGGAAGCCGTTGCAGATGCCCAGCACCAGCCCGCCGCCGGCCGCAAAGCGCTTGACCGCCTGCATGACCGGAGAAAAGCGCGCGATGGCGCCGGTGCGAAGGTAATCGCCGTAGGCAAAGCCGCCGGGAACCAGCACCGCGTCCACGCCCTCAAGCTCCTCGGAGTCGTGCCAGAGAAAGACGACCGGCTGATGGGCCACTTCCGCGATCGCGTTGTAAGTATCGTGGTCGCAGTTGGAGCCGGGAAAGACCAGAACCCCGAATTTCATGACTCTAGGGTATCAGCATCGCGGGTGAAGCGCGACGGGTAAGAAGGCGCCGCCTGCGCAGACTAGTACTACAGTTGTAGATTGCGAGATTCGGAGGGAGCAGAGGCCTTCAGGCCTCTGAAATTGATACCAAAATGTTGGGCCTTTAGGCCCGGGCCTTTGCCAATCTCAGCCGAAATCCAGATATACAACTGTAGTACTAGAGCGATTCGTTTGGAAGCCGATAAACGCTACAGAGGCAACGCCGTATCTGGCCGGACAAACCCGCCCCATGGGGTTCAGGGAGGACGAGTGAGCGGATTCTGGAACTTCGGGTCAAGCCGGGAGGCGGAACTCACGGTGGGGGCCGATCTGCGCATCGTGGGGGCCAACCGGGCGGCCGCAAAGATTTGGGGCCTCGCTCCCGATCGCTTCGAAGGAACGGAGTTCGCCGCCTGCTTCACGAACCCCGATGCCGCCCGCGACCTGTGCGCGCTGGCCCTGGAGAACGGCGCGGCCCGGGATCACATCCTTGAGTTGAGAAACCCCGCGGGCGAGTTCTCCTACCTGCAATGCCGCGCGGTTCGCCTTGAAGGCGACGACGCGCGCGTACTGGTGACGGCCCAGAATATCACCGAGCGCAAGAGTATGCCCTCCACCCTGTTCGAAAGCAGGGAGATGTTCCGCAACGCCTTCGAGATGGCCAATATGGGCATCGGTCTCTTGGACCTGCAGGGAAGATTCTTCGAGGTAAACAAAAAACTCTGCGAACTGCTGAGCCTGTCCAGGGAAGAACTGGTGGGCGTGGAAGCCAAGGATATCGCCGCGCCCGATGGCGAAAAAGCGAATAACGACTTTCTCGCCAAGGCCCTGGAGGGCGATCCTTCCCGGAACGCATACGAAAAATGCTATGCCACCGGCGAAGGAGGGGCGCTGTGGGTCGAGATTTCCTACGGCTTGGGTTGCGGACCGAACGGCAGGCCGGTTTGCATGATCGCCAGCTTTCGAGACATCAACGAGCGCAAGCGGCTGCAGGCCACCCTGGAGGAACAGTGCGCGATCGACCCGCTCACCGGAGCCTTGACCAAATCCAGCTTCGAGGATCGGGCCAATGTCGAGGTGTCGCGCGCCAGCCGCCACGGGCACAAGCTCTCGCTCCTGCTCATCGACCTCGATTATATGCGGGTGGTCAACGATCGCTACGGATTCGAGGCCGGCAACCAGGTGCTGAGGGAACTGAGCGAAACGGCCCGCAAGTGTCTGCGGACCACCGACCTCTTCGGGCGCTGGGGAGGCGACGAGTTTCTCGTTCTGCTGCCCGATACCCCCCCGGACGGAGCCATGCGGGTTGCCGAGCGGATCAGAACGGCCATCGAGAGCTTCAGCTTTCCCGAAGACCTGCGCATGACGGTCAGCGTGGGCGTGGCCGGAGGGCGGGACGACGAGAGTTTCCTCTCCATGCTGAACCGCGCCGACGACTGTCTCTTCAACGCCAAGCAGGGCGGACGCAATCGCTCCATCATCGACGAAAGAGATCAAGCCAGAGGAGGCGCGAACAAGGCGAGGTTGGGCCATTTCCTCGAATTGCCGTGGAAGCGGGGCTACACCTCCAACCACTCCGGCATCGATTCCGAACACCGCAGAATCTTCCAGATCACCAATCGAATTCTCGCCGTCATGGCCGCGGATGGAAGCCCGAGCGAACTGATCTCCCTGGCCGACGACCTGCTGATCGAGGTGGTCCTGCACTTTACCCACGAAGAGGAACTGCTGGCGGCCGCCGCCTATCCGGCAATCGAATCGCACAAGCAGAGGCACCGCAACCTCTTCGCGCAGGCCGCCGAACTCTCCGAGCGGATGAAGAACGGCGATGGGACGGCCCGCGATCTGCTCGGCTTCGTGATTCACGACCTCATCTCGCTGCATATCCTCCAGGAGGACCCCGAATACTACGCCTTGTTCAGAAGACCGGAAACGCCGCCGCCGCCCGTCACCGAACCTGCCCGAGAAGGAATCCCGGAGCGAATCCAGGAGAAATTTCAGGAGCGAATCCAGGAGCGAATCCAGGAGCAAATCCAGAATCAGGTCCGCGAACCGGTCCATGAGCGCGCGAAGATCGCGGATCGAGACCCCCGCGCGGCATAGCGGCCGCCCTGCCGCGGTGATATACTCACAACGTCCGGCGCGTCTCCGCGCCGGCACTTTCGACCATCGCCGAGGTTCCCATGTCCGGCCACTCAAAATGGGCCACAATCAAGCACAAGAAGGGCGCGCTGGACGCCAAGCGCGGCAAGATATTCACCCGCCTGCTCAAGGAGATCGCCGTTGCCGCCAAAAATGGCGGAAATCCCGACAGCAACGCCCGCCTGCGCTCCGCCATCTTGGCCGCCAAATCCGAAAATATGCCGCAGGAAAACATCAAGCGCGCCATCCAGCGCGGCACCGGCGAACTGGAAGGCGTCAATTACGAGGAGATTTCGTTCGAGGGTTACGGCCCCGGCGGAGTGGCCATCATCGTAGATACGCTGACCGACAATCGCAACCGCACGGTGAGCGAAATCCGACACGCCTTCTCCAAGAACGGCGGCAACCTCGGCGAATCAGGCTCGGTGCGCTTCATGTTCTCCAAGAAGGGCCTGATCGGCGTCGAAAAGTCCGCGGCCAGCGAAGAGCGGTTGATGGACATCGTCCTGGAGCACGGCGGCGAGGATCTGAACGACGAGGGAGATACCTGGGAGATTGTCACCGATCCGGCCGCTCACGAGGCCGTCTCCGCGGCGGTAAAGGCCGCCGGCATTCCCACCACCGTGAGCGAAGTGACCATGGTCGCGGCCACCTATACGAAACTCGAAGGTTCGGCGGCCAACCAGATGCTCCGTTTGCTCGAAGCCCTGGAAGACTTCGACGACACGCAAAACGTCTACTCCAACTTCGATATGGACGAGGAAGAGATGGAAGCGGCGGCCGGTTAGTCCGCTCCCAGGCAGGCGTCAAGGTGGCCGCCCGGTTGTGGCGGCCTTTTTACGGAAGCTCGGAGTCTCGCTCCAAAGATGAAAACTTGAAGGAATGAACCTTGACCCTGGCTCGAAAGACCCTATCGTTCGTCCTCTTGGCGGGGAGCGCGCTTGCCCCTGCCCAAGCCCAAAATAACCGGAATCTCAGCCCGTTCGCGCCCCTACCGCCAGTCAACCCCGTTGCCCAGGTCCGCGAGGCCCGGAGCTGGGAGTTCGGCCCCTTCGTCAACGCCGGCGCCGGCGTCGGCAATCGCTCCAGCTACAAGTTCCTGTGGGCGGGCGCGCAGTTGGGCAAGCCGCTCAGCCCGGTCGTTCATGCCGGCTTTTTCTCCGGCCAGTTCGAGTACGGCGGCAACGTCATGCCCCTCTGGCAGGCCTATACCCCGGCTCCCTACACGCAGACGATTGCCGATGCGGGAGGTACAGGCACGGTGGCCTACGGCGGCGGAACATTCCGTGGAGTCGGCATCACCCCGGTCATCTTCCGCTGGAACTTCCTTACCTCGTCGCGGCGCCTTCAGCCCTGGTTTCAGGCCGCCGGCGGGCTGGTCTACACTACCCACAAGTTTCCGCCGAATTATCTCACCGATCCGGCGCTTGGTCTCAATGGCGGAACCTGCGTCTGGAACTTCACCCCGCAGGGAGGGGGCGGTATTCACTACTTCACCCGCCCCAAGCGCTCCATCGACCTCGGCGTCAATGCCGTGCACATCTCCTCGGCCTCGCTCGGCGACCGCAACCCCGGCGTGAACGCCAGCTTTCAGGTGCAGTTGGGCTACACTTTTTGGAAGTGACCGGAAGTATCCACAGACGAGTCTGCCCTGCGGATTTGGAGCGACCATGAGCCAGCAGTTGGTCGAGTGTGTGCCCAACTTCTCCGAGGGCAAGAATGCCCGGCGGGTCGAGGCGATCGTGGCCGCGATGCGCATCGAGGGAGTGCGCTTGCTCGACGTTTCCATGGATGCCGATCACAACCGCTCGGTGGTCACCATCGCCGGCGATCCGGCTACGATCGTCGAGGCCGCCGTGCGCGGCGCGGGCAAGGCCGTCGAACTCATCGACCTCACCCGTCAGCAAGGGGTCCATCCCCGCATCGGAGCGGCCGACGTCATTCCCTTCGTGCCCATCTCCGGCATCAAGCTGGAGCAATGCGCTCTCTTGGCCCGTCAAGCCGGCCTGGAAATCTGGCGACGCTTCGCCGTACCGGTCTTCTTCTATGAGGCGGCCGCCGCCCGGCCCGACCGCGCCAACCTCGAGGATGTGCGCCGCGGGCAATTCGAGGGCCTGCGCGACGCGGTTCGTCAGGAGACCGCGCGCCGCCCCGACCTGGGAGGCCCCGGACTCCATCCCACCGCCGGTGCCTGCGCCGTGGGAGCGCGCAAGTTCCTCATTGCCTACAATATCTACTTCGATTCCTCCGACGTCTCGATCGTGCGCGCCCTAGCACGCGAGATTCGCGCCTCGTCCGGCGGACTCGCCGGCGTCAAGGCCATGGGCGTACTGGCCCATGGACGGGCGCAGCTCTCCATGAACATCACCGACTTTGTCGCCACACCGGTCTCGCAAGTCTTTCACACCGTTGCGACGCTGGCTCTCCGCCACAAGGTCTCCCCGGCCCAGGGAGAGGTGATCGGCCTGCTTCCAGAGGCCGCCTGTGAGCGGGAGAGCGAGTGGATGCGTCAATTGATTGAGTTCGATCCGCGGACCGGGATTCTTGAGCGTCGGCTGGCCGATCCTCTCACCTGGCCCGAAGAAAGATGAGCAGAGGATCGGGGAATATCTTCCCATCGGCGAAACCCGCGGATAGTACAATGGAAGCGCAGCAAGCGAGAGCGTCTTTCCGTTCTTGGCATCCGCGTGGGCGACGGAGTTTGCCGAAGTCCCTGTCCCCGGATCGTCAAAGAGCTTGCATCTCGGAGGATGAAAATTGTCGAACAAGATTGTCACGGTTTCAGTCGCGGCGGCCTTTGCGGCCGCGACTATGTCGCTACAAGCGGCGCAGTTGTCCACCGATGCCCGCACCGCCGTCCCGCATGAAGTTCAGCAGTTGGTGGTCGTCGACTATCAAGCCATGCAGAACTCCACCGCCGCCATGGACCTGAAAGAGCGCGTGATGCCTCCCGAACTCAAGCAGTTCGACGAGGCCCTGCGAAAGTCCGGCCTAAACGACAACCACGACGTCTCCGAACTGGCCTTTGCCCTCTTCCGGCCCGCCGGAACCGCCGACTCGCTGGTCACCGTCGGCATCGCGCAAGGACAGTTCTCCGTGCAGGACGTGATGGCCAACTTCAAAAAGCAAAAGGTCAAGCCCAAACTGGTGCGCGCCAACAAGGTCTATCCCATGGCCAAGACCGGCATGGTTCTCTGCTTCGTCGATCCCTCCACCATGGTCTTCGGCAGCGAGGATGCCGTCGAGAAGGCTCTCGATGCCCGTGACGGCGTTACCCCCGGGCTGCTGACCAACGCTACCATGATGGATGCCATGAAGACCGTCGATACAGAGCCTCTCTGGAGTATCCTCGACGAGAAGGGTACCAAGACCATGATGAAGCAGGTGCTGGGCCAGGCCGGAGCAGGCTCGATCACCGACTTCGCCACCGTCCAAAAACGCTTGCAGGCCTCCTGGTACGCCATGGACTTCCAGCATGGCGTCAAGTTCGACCTCACCATCTCCACCGGCGACTCCTTTTCCGCGGCCACCATCGCTTCCCTGCTCACCGCCGCCGTAGCTTTGCGCAAGGTGAGCGGCTCCGATGCCGAGAAGAAGGCGCTCACCGACACCTCCGTCGGCTCCGATGCCGGAAAGCTCTCCATCCACTTCGCCACCACCGACGCCGAGTTCAACAGTCTGCTCCAGTCCCCGCTCTTTCAGAGCATGGTGCATTGACGATCGCCTCCAAGCGCCGCTGTGCGCTCCCGCGACAAGCGACTCTGCAAACCGCATGAAGCGCCGCTCCCTTTCGTTCGCGTTCCCGGCGAATGGATGGGAGCGGTGCCATAACGCCCGTTGCGGCGAAGACGCTTTGAGGATTGTCGTCTTGTCCAACCGTTGCGCAAGCGCGCGCTCGCCGGCAAAAAACGCCTTAAAATCAGTCGGGCGCCGCCCCGGAAGATGGTGCGGAACTGTCCATGGGGTTGGAGATTCGAACCGGGAAGGCGAGGTTGGACCGCTTGATTCCGGGCATGGTCTCAAGAAGATACGCCACCACGGCGGAGACGGAAGTGTCGTGCTCGGCTGCCCAAAGGCGCGCTCGACGATAGACATCGTCAGGAACGGCGACCGTGATATTGCGCATGGATTCTCCATTGACGCGGTTTCTTGACCGCGCTTTTCATTGTGTGCCGTCGAGAAGCAATTTTCTGCAATCGCCGCGGCACATCGAGTTCCTTGGGCAGGTGGCCCAGTCATCGCCCCTGAAGAATGATTCTGATTTTTGAGAATCTGTGCCCCGTTCATCGCGTTCTTTGCGATGAGCGGGCGTTGCGCTCAGATGGCTGGTGGCCCATGTCTGACTCTCCACAAATAACTGGGTGGCCCACATCTCGATTTTGAGATGTGGGATGTAGCAAGGTTTTCCCGGTCTCGGGGTAGTAAATGTGCGGTTGGAGCGATCCGCAAGCCGGTTTTTTCCCGCGCGGAGCGTCTTTCTTCCGAATCCAATCAAGTTTTCCCAACCCGCATTGCGCGACTTTCAGGCGCTTTGCCGAGAATAGCCTCTCACCAGCGCACAATAGGAATCGGAGCGAGAGAGGCCGCGAGGCGGACGTCCCGCAACTATCGCATTCTATGTCACGAAAAGCGCTTTTCTCGCGTTCGCTAACAACCGTCCCATCAACCGTTTGGCCAAAAATCGACTGGACCGAAAACACCGAAATATTCGCGATTTTGGCTGTGAAACTGTGGAGGCCTGTATAACTCCCACATAATCAATGCTTTCCGTGGCCACCCTCCACAGAAACACAGAATCACAGAAACTGTGAAACTGTGGAGCCTATGCTAACTTACTTACAATCAACAACTTTCAATGGCAACCTCCACAGGAACACAGAAACACTTTTCCTGTGTTCCTGTGGAGCATTCCCCCCGCCCGGCCGTCGGCAATGAACCGGGGTGGCGCCGTCCCAGCGCGTTAATCTGGAAGTCAGCGTGATCGGAGAAGACCAGCAACCCGAAGCTGAATCTACCCCTCGGCTCCCCGCCCCCGAGCGCCGCCATGCGCGCCAAACTGGAGTGGCTGGCGGGCCAACTGGGCTTGCCCGAATACCTTCCCCCGCTGGATGGCCCTTCGGAAGTCTTCTGAGCCGCGGGTTTAGCATTGCGGCGTTGTCGGCGCGGTCTTCGGCGAACTAAGTCCTCGCAACAACAGCCATGCGCAGAGTGCCAGCTCGAAGGTCATCAGCGGCAACTCGTACCAGTTCGGCGACTGAATCGCCCCGAAACTCGGATGCAAGAGATACGCATAGCCGCAGACGCCCTCGTAGAGGGAGCTTAGGACACCCCATAGGGCCAAGACTCGGGGGATGTAGCGCGATCGGAAAAACACCCAGGCGAAAAGAGCCGATCCCAGCCCGTGGAAGACCAAGCCGATGTAATAGGCATCCCGGCCTGAGTGGATTTGCAAGCCGGCAAGGGTTACCAGGTTGTCCAGCCCGAATGTCCGCAAAGAGCCGGTTCCTTCCAGCAAGCGCAGCGCGCTCAAGAGGTCCAGCAGCATGATGAACCAAAACAACACGTAGGTTAGTTTGCAGAAGGCCGCGAGAATTGCCATTCCACGGTTGACTGGACGTAGGATCACGTACAGCGCCGCAAGCAGCACGATCGTTCCTATCCCGTAGAGGAAGGCGCCGCCTATGTAGATGCGAATGGCCTGTTGGTGGGCGATGAAGTGACGCGCGGTTTCTTCGCCGTTCTCCCAGACCAGATAGGGAGCGTAAAAGCGCGAGAACGCCGCCATGACGATTAGAAAGCTGAGAAGATAAGCGATTCCGAAGACTCTGGCAGCATGGCGTTGCGCTCGTTCGATCATAGGTTCCTTTCCCGGTCCGAAAGAATGCCGCTCAGCGGAGATTCATAGCCGGCACACCTTCAGCGCGAGCAGAGAGTTGATATCCGCATGGATACGGATGAGCCGCAGCGACAGTTCCATGTTTTCTTCAAAAAAACAGGTCACTCCCCATCCTTGGCAGCACCGAGTCCCGATTTTTCTGCCGGAAGAAGAGGCAGGCCGCCGACTTGGGAGTGGAAGGACTTCCCGAAATCGGCGGCCCGCTGGACCCTGGAGCGGGTCTGGGTGATAAGGTCATTTTAGGCCTGTTGCGGGGGAATGCAAGTCTTATTTCCGGGAATAATTCTCAAATCGTGACAGCAATCACAGCACCCCGCCGAATCGCCGCGTTTGCGTTGACTTGAGGGGCCGCCCCTGATACAAAAAGGGTGTTCCACCCGCATCAAAGATCGAATCCGAACCGCTGCCGCATGGAAGAAATCGCTCAACAACTCGGAACTCTGCTGATTGGCTCGGTGCCCACGATGCTGCTTTTTATCGTGCTGGTTGTGGCCTATCAGTTCCTGGTGCAGGGTCCGCTGAGCAAAACGCTGCAAGAGCGCCGCGCTCGCACCGAGGGGGCTGTCGAGGATGCGCACAAGGCCATTGCCCAGGCGGAAACCAAAGCCGCCGAGTATGCCGCCAAGCTGCGTGAGGCGCGCGCCGAGGTCTACAAGCTGCGAGAACAGCGCCTGAAGCAGTGGAACGCGGAGCGCGATGCCGCTCTTGACGCGGCCCGCAAGGCCACCGGTCTCAAGACGAGCCAGGCCAAGGCCGAACTGGAATCCGAGGCGGCGCTGGCCAGACAGACCATTCAAGCCTCCGCCGGGGAGTTGGCCGCGCTGGTGGCGCACGCGGTGCTGCCGCAGGCCGTTGGGGTGAGCCGTTGAAGATTTCGATTTCGCGATTGCGTTTTTCCGCACTCGTTTTCCGTTTTCTGTTTATAGGCGCATTGGCCGCCGGGGGTTCGGTTGCGCCCCTCCGGCTGGCCGCCCAGCAAGCCGCTGAGACAACGGCTGCTTCCGCCGGGGAGAAGGCCAAGCCCAGCCAGGAAGAGCAGAACAACGTCTTCCGTTTGGAAGGCCCCATCGTCAAGTGGGGAGCCAATACCTTCCACCAGTCGCCGGAGACCGTGGCCACAGCCTTCGAGTTCCTCAACTTCGGCATCATCGTCTTCGGCATCGGGATTCCGCTCTTTCGCTTCCTGCCCAAGTTCCTGCGCGCGCGCGCCGAGAAGGTGCGCGGCGACATCGAATCGGCCCGCAAGGCGACCGAGGAGGCCAATGCGCGGCTGAAAGCCGTCGAGGACAAACTGGCCAACCTCGGCGACGAGATTGCCAAGTTCCGCGCCGAGGTCGAGGCCGAGAGCCTCCAGGACGAGGCGCGCATCAAGGGAACGATTGCCGAGGAGAGCGCCCGTATCGTCGCCGCAGCCGAGCAGGAACTGGCGTCAGCCGCCGCTCAAGCCCGGCGCGGCTTGCGCCACTTTGCCGCCGACCTGGCCATTGAGCAGGCCGCCAAGCAACTGGTTCTCGATCCAGAAACCGATCGCGCCTTGATCGCAGAGTTTGTGAGCGGCGCGGGCCTGAACGGAACCGCAAAGGGAGGGAAGAACTAGATGGCCGCCTTCGTCTCCCGTTATGCAACCGCTTTTGCCGATGTGGTGACCTCGGCCAAGCTGAACACAGCCGCGCTGGACCGCCAGTTGAGCGATTTTCTCGCCACCTGGGACGCCAGCGCCGAACTGCGCGTCTTCTTCGTCAATCCGGCCGTTGCCGCCGCCGACAAGGTGCGGATTTTGGACAAGATGAACGCCAAGCTGGGGCTGCAAACGGAACTGCGCAACCTGCTGGCGGTTCTCATCAACAACGACCGCATCGCCCAGGTGCATGAAGTGGCCGAGGCGTATCGCGCCGAAGTGCGGGAGCGGCAGGGCATTCGCCAAGCGGAGATTGTGACCGCCCGCGAGTTGAGCGAGGCGGAGCGCGTCGCGTTGGCGGCTGGGGTCGGCAGGTTGGCCGGCGGCCGCATTGAAGCGAGTTTCAAGCTGGACAAATCCATCCTCGGCGGCGTGGTGGCGCGCATCGGCTCCACGGTCTACGACGGCTCCGTGCGCGGAAGGCTGGATAGGTTGAGAGAAGCGCTGGTAGGCTCCTAGCTATTAGCTTCTAGCCGCTAGCTCATTCCAGCCCAGTTTGGCGGTTCGGGCTTTTATGAGAGCGCGGGGCGGTGAAAAGAGGCGAGAAGCCAACAGCTAGGCGCTAGAGGCTGGTACTCAGAAATTCAGAACAGGAATGCACATGGCTCAGATCAAGGCAGACGAGATTACGCAACTTCTTCGCGAGCAGATAGCGAACTACGACTCGAAGGTCCAGGTGGATGAAGTCGGGACCATCACCTCGCTGGGCGACGGCATTGCCCGCCTGCACGGATTGGACAAGGTCATGGCCGGCGAGTTGCTCAGCTTCCCGCACGGCATCGCCGGCTTGGCCCTCAGCCTCGAAGAGGATTCGGTGGGCGCCGTGGTGCTGGGCGATTACACCGAGATCCGGGAAGGCGACGAGGTCAAGCGCACCGGCAAGATTCTCAGCGTTCCGGTGGGCGAGGCGCTGATTGGCCGCGTGGTCAACGCGCTGGGCCAGCCCATCGACGACAAGGGACCGATCGCCGCCAGCGGCACTCTGCCGGTCGAGCGGCTGGCGCCCGGCATCATCGACCGCCAGGGCGTGCGCGAGCCGATGGCCACCGGACTCAAGGCCATCGACTCGATGATTCCCATCGGCCGCGGCCAGCGCGAGTTGATTATCGGCGACCGCCAGACGGGCAAGACCGCCGTGCTGCTGGACACCATCATCAACAACGCCAAGAACGACCTGATTTGCATCTACTGCGCCATCGGCCAGAAGCGCTCGTCCATCGCGCAGGTGGTCCAGACGCTCACCGAAGCCGGAGCGATGGGGCACACCGTGATCGTGGCCGCCTCGGCCTCCGAACCCGCGCCGCTGCTCTATCTGGCGCCCTACGCGGCCACCTCTATCGGCGAATACTTCCGCGATTCGGGCCGCCACGCGCTGGTCATGTACGACGATCTCTCCAAGCACGCCATGGCCTACCGCGAGATTTCGCTGCTGCTGCGCCGTCCGCCGGGCCGCGAGGCGTACCCCGGCGACGTTTTCTATCTCCACTCGCGCCTTTTGGAGCGGTCCTCGAAGATGAGCAAGGAAAAGGGCGGCGGCAGCTTGACCGCGCTGCCGGTCATCGAGACCCAGGCGGGCGACGTTTCGGCCTACATTCCGACCAACGTCATCTCCATCACCGACGGCCAGATATTCCTTGAAACCGACTTGTTCAACTCCGGCGTTCGTCCGGCCGTCAACGTGGGGCTTTCGGTCTCGCGCGTGGGCTTCTCGGCGGCCATCAAGGCGGTCAAGCAGGTCGGTTCCACGCTCAAGCTCGATCTGGCGCAGTACCGCGAACTGGCGGCCTTCGCGCAGTTCGGCTCCGACCTCGATCCGCTCACCCAGAAGCAGTTGAACCGCGGCGCTCGCTTGACCGAATTGCTCAAGCAGCCGCAGTTCCAGCCGCTCACCTGGCAAAAGCAGGTGGTGATTCTCTTCGCCGGAACGCAAGGCTATCTGGACGATTTGCAAATCAAGGACATTCGCGCCTTTGAAATCGGGCTGTACAAGTATCTCGACAATGCGCAGAGCGCGCTGCTCGACGACCTGACTGCGAAGAAGGCATTGGACGATGATTTGCGCGCGAAGCTGCACGCGGCGCTCAAGGAGTACTCGGCAAACTTCAAAGTGGAGTTGACGGCGGTAACCGTTTAGGGATCAGAGGTCAGGGATCAGGGGGCAGGGACTAAGGGACACGTCACTTTCAACATAACCATGAAAGAGGAAGGCATGAGCACGAGCATCGAGATGGGAAACGACGAGTTCATTCTGTACATCCGGAAGAGATACCCGGACTGCAAAAAACGCAACGACGTTCTCGGCGAGAACATCTGGAAGTGGATCATTAAAGAAGACAAGACGGCTCGCCAGATTCTTGTTGACAAGCCGTGCCTTTGGGGGGACTCTGCTGCACACATTGGGGAATACAAGCTTCCCAAAACGGCCGCGCAGTTTCAATTCGATCGAAAACTACTTCCGTCACTCTACAATCATCTAGACGAGCTAGGACAAGGAGCATGAATTAGGAGAAGGAAACAGGCAATCGTTAGTCCCTAAGTCCCTGGTCCCTAGTAACAGAAGCAAGATGTAACTGAGAACTAAAATGGCAAACGTACTCGATCTACGGCGTCGCATCCGCAGCGTGAAGAACACGCGGCAGATCACAAAGGCCATGAAGATGGTCTCGGCGGCCAAGCTGCGCCGCGCGCAGGAGCGGGCGCTCAGTGCGCGGCCCTACGCCAAGATGATTACCAGCGTGCTCGAATCGCTGACCCGGCGCGTGGATATCTTCGACGAGGCCACCGGCAACCTGCGCCATCCGCTCTTTGTCACGCGCGAAGAAAAGCGCATCCTGCTGATCGTCATCAGCGGCGACAAGGGCTTCGCCGGCGCCTTCAATGCCAATATCCTCAAGACCGCCTTTCAGTTCATCCACGGCAATCCCGGCAAGGAGATCGACGTGGAGGCGGTGGGCCGCAAGGCGCGCGATCAGATGCGCCGCCACTATCCTGTAGCGATTTACTCCGATCGAACAGACGAAAATGGCCGCGCGACGAAGAACAGGGAACGCAAGTCTTCCGTCGAGGTCACCGGCGACCATCCGGGGATGCTGCTCAAGCTGGAACAGAGCCGCGTCTTCGATCTGGCGCAGAGCATCATCGCCCGCTACGTGCATGAGGAGATCGACGCCGCTTACATCGTCTACAACGAATTCAAATCGGTCATCGCGCAGCGGCTGGTGGTGGAAAAGCTCCTGCCGCTGTTGAAGGTCGGCGTTCCGCAGATTGCCGCCGCCGCCGAACCGACCAAGGAAGAGAAGGAGCGCGCCGTGGAGGCCGCTCTCAGCGCGGGCATCGAGATCGAAGCGGCGGATACCGCCGAGGCCGACGAGGAAGCGAAAAAGTTCGGCACCAGCCAGGTGGACTACATCTACGAGCAGCCCAGCGAGGAGCTTTTCGCCGGCCTGATTCCGCAGTACATCGCATCCATGCTTTACCATGCCATGACCGAGTCGGTGGCCGCCGAGCACGCGGCCCGCATGACGGCGATGGATTCGGCAACCAACAACGCCTCGGATATGATCGACGCGCTCACGCTGCACATGAACCGCGTGCGCCAGGCGGCCATCACCAAGGAGATCATCGAGATTGTGAGCGGCGCCGCCGCGCTGTAACTGTTTGTCAGGCAATCTCCTGCCTCTACCGGATAGTGGCAAGAGATGACGAAAGCAGGTATGGCACGGAGTTTTGAAAGGGCATGACTTGAGTCGTGCCGAAGACGCGGTAAAAATTTATTGGGGGCTTTAGCCCCTGAGGCAAAAAATGGCAGAGAATATCGGCAAGGTAATTCAGGTCTCCGGCCCCGCTGTGGACGTGCAGTTTGAAGAAGCGACGATGCCGCCCATCTATCAGGCGTTGCGCGTCACCAGCGAGGGCTTCACCGTGCCCGCGCCCATCAGCGTCATCCTCGAGGTGCAGCAGCACCTGGGCGAGGGCCGCGTCCGCACCGTGGCCATGGAAGCCACCGACGGCATGGTGCGCGGCATGAAGGCCATCGACCTCGGCGGCCCCATCAGCGTTCCGGTGGGCAAGGAGACGCTGGGCCGCATCATCAACGTCATCGGCGAGCCGGTGGACGAGCTAGGGCCTATCGGCGAGAAGAAGCGCAACCCCATTCATCGCCCCGCGCCGCTCTTCGACGAGCAGACCACCCACGAGGAGATGTTCGAGACCGGCGTCAAGGTCATCGACCTGATCCAGCCCTTCTTGAAGGGCGGCAAGATCGGCCTCTTCGGCGGCGCCGGCGTGGGCAAGACGGTCGTCATCATGGAACTTATCAACAACGTGGCCAAAAACCACGGCGGCTATTCAGTTTTTGCCGGCGTGGGCGAGCGCACCCGCGAGGGCAACGATCTTTGGCATGAGATGACCGACTCCGGCGTCATCAAGCCGGGCGACTGGGCCAACTCCAAGTGCGCTCTGGTCTACGGCCAGATGACCGAGCCGCCCGGCGCCCGGCTGCGCGTGGCTCTCAGCGCGCTTACCGTCGCCGAGTACTTCCGCGACGTGGAAGGCTCGGACACGCTGCTCTTCATCGACAATATCTTCCGCTTCACGCAGGCCGGTTCCGAGGTCTCCACGCTCCTGGGCCGTATGCCCTCGGCCGTCGGCTACCAGCCCAACCTGGCCACCGAGATGGGCGAGTTGCAGGAGCGCATCACCTCGACCAGCAAGGGTTCCGTCACCAGCGTTCAGGCCGTCTACGTGCCCGCCGACGATTTGACCGATCCGGCTCCGGCGACGACCTTCGCCCACCTCGACGCAACCACCGTGCTCAGCCGCCCGCTCTCGGAACTCGGCATCTATCCGGCCGTCGATCCGCTGGCCTCGACCTCGCGCATCTTGTCCGCGCGCATCGTCGGCCAGGATCACTACGACGTGGCCCAGGGCGTCAAGCGCATTCTGCAACGCTACAAGGACTTGCAGGACATCATCGCCATTCTGGGCATCGACGAACTGTCGGAAGAAGACAAGCTCACCGTGGCCCGCGCCCGCAAGGTGCAAAAATTCCTCTCCCAGCCCTTCCATGTGGCCGAGACCTTCACCGGCATCCCCGGAGCGTATGTGAAGGTAGCTGACACAGTGCGCAGCTTCAAGGAGATCATCGCCGGCAAGTACGACGACATCCCCGAGCAGGCCTTCTACATGAAGGGCGCCATTGAGGAAGTGCTGGAAACCGCGGAGAAGATGAAGGCGAGCGTGTAAGAGCAGCTTCTAGCCTCTAGCTCCTAGCTTTTAGCTAGAGGCTAGAAGCTAGAGGCTAGGAGCTAGGGCATTTATGGCTGAAGATGCAAATCAACTCCGCGTCCGGCTGGTCACTCCCGAGCGCACTCTCTTCGAGAACTTGGTGGCCGCTGTCGAGTTGCCCGCCAAGAACGGCTACTTCGAGGCGCTCTACGGCCACGCTCCGCTGATGGCCGAGTTGGGCGCGGGCGACGTAATCCTGCACGGCGCGCCAAAGAACGAATCGGGCGGCGAGGCTGGCGGCCCGGAGAGCGCCATTCGTTACAACGTCAGCTGGGGCTTCGTCGAAGTGCTGCCTGACCGGGTCACCATTCTCGCCTCGGACGCGCTCAAGCCGGAGGAGATCGACGTGCCCCGCGCCAACGAGCAACTGGCCCGCGGCGAAAAGCTGTGGAGCGAAGCCGGCGACAGCGAGGATGCCTACACCAACGCCCTCCGCGTCATCGCCGAAGCCGAAGCCAAACTGGCCTCTGCGGCGGAGAGGCGTTAAGTCCTGTTCACCGATCGCTTTGCTTGCCGATCGATGGCCTCAACTGCGGCTGAAGCGCGCGGAACAAAACTCCTACTTGACCGACTCGAATTGATTCGGGAAGCCGGAAAGGTCGGCTGCATGGGTTAGGACGCCTTCCTCTTTGGAGTTAGTCTTCGCAATGTTATTCCAATGTGGGCTTTTTCCTCCTCCCGATAACCTTACCGCGTCAAGTTTGCATGAGTCTTGCAGTTAGGAATCGGCGAAAACTCTCCAACCCCGCCGGGACCGCCTCGTTCACGTCGCATTGCCATCGGTTGACTGCCGTATACTCACATCTGACGATGGCCATCGAGACTGAAATCAAATTTCGCGTGGACGATCTATCCGGCCTCGCCCAACGCCTGGAAGGGGCTGGATTCACCCTGCAAACTCCACGTGCCTTCGAGAGCAACACCCTCTACGACACGCCGGACCGCGCGTTGCGTTCCCGCACCGAGATTCTGCGCATTCGCTGCTACGATGGCCGCTGGACCCTCACTCACAAGCGGTTGCCAGACGTCGGCCCGGGTGAAGACGCCTACAAACACCGCATCGAGACCGAGACCGAGGTCGCCGACGGCGCGGCGCTGGCCACAGTCTTCCTTTCGATCGGGCTGGTAGCCGCCTTCCGCTACGAAAAGTGGCGCGCGGAGTGGTCCGACGGCGAAGGGCACTGCGTCGTGGATGAAACGCCGATCGGCAATTTTGCTGAACTGGAAGGCCCCGGCGACTGGATCGACCGCGCCGCCGCCCGTCTGGACATCGGACCGGAGCGGTACATAACCCTCAGCTACGGCCGGCTCTTCGAACGTTGGCGCGAGGAACGCCTTTCCACCGCGCGGGACTTGACCTTCGCCGCCGTGGCAAGCGCTTCCACGCGATAGCGGCGCGAGCGATGCTATCGCATGGGTTGCCGCAGGATGGTCTTCAGCTTTTCGGGAGCGGTTCGCCGGGGATCGTTCAAATATATCTCGTGGTGCTTGCCGTGAAGCTGCTTGCCGGCCTCGATGATGAAATTGTGCATCCGCTGGATCGTGGGGCCTTCGGCTGAAAATGGGCCTACATGGAGAACCTGCGCGGATGCGCCCTCTCCGAGAGTCTCGAAGCGAACCCTGTCGATCGCCGCTGGATTTTTCTTCTTCCTCACTTCCTTCAAAGCGGCGTCCACTTCCATCGCCGCGATGAACTCCGGCTGCGCGATCATTGCCGTCCACTTCCAGGCGGACTTGTCGGCTTCATGAAAGGCTCTCGGATCGTCGGCCCACCACAGGCCTTCGAGCGGCATGACGCCATAGTCGATGGCGCGGGGACTCTTCTTGAGCGAAAACTTGAGCGTGTAGGAGAGCGAATAGAGCGCTTCGACGGCCTCTTGAAAGGCCTGCGAGGTATTGGGATCTCCCTCGCCGTCCACCATCAGATAGTTCAGAGGGGGAACATCCACGGCGGCGATCGCGCCTACCTTGGCCCCGTAGAGTTCCTTCCACTCCCTCTTCAGATCGAGCTTTTTCATGACTTACTCCGGCCGGGACGGATGCCCGGCAACAGTATAACTCCCAGTCAGTCCCCCGGCGCTCCTTCCAGTTCAACGCCCACCTTGCGCAGCCCCATCACGCGCCATTGCAGGCGATCGAAAAAGAGATAGACGACCGGAGTGGTGAAGAGGGTGAGCATCTGCGAGACGATCAGTCCCCCGACGATAGTGATGCCCAGCGGCTTGCGCAACTCGGAACCCACGCCCATGCCGATGGCCAGCGGCAATCCGCCGAAGAGCGCGGCCATCGTCGTCATCATGATGGGGCGAAAGCGCAGCAGGCACGCCTGATAAATAGCTTCGACCGGGGGCAGTCCCTGGTCGCGCTCGGCTTGCAGGGCGAAGTCGATCATCATGATGGCGTTCTTCTTGACGATGCCGATGAGCAGGATGATGCCGATCAGCGCGATGATGCTGAGGTCGGTTCCTGTAAGCAAAAGTGCCAGGATTGCGCCCACTCCGGCCGGCGGCAGCGAGGAGAGTATGGTCAGCGGATGAATCAGGCTCTCATACAGGATGCCGAGCACGATGTAGACGGCGACAAAAGCCGCGAGGATGAGATAAGGCTCGCTACTGAGCGAATCCTGGAAGGCCTGCGCGGTTCCCTGAAAGGTGGCGTGAACGGCGGAGGGCATTCCCATCTCCCGCTGGGCCTTTTCGAGCGCGGTCACGGCATCGCCCAGGGAGACGTTGGGCGCCAGGTTGAAGGTGAGCGTGACAGCCGGGTACTGCCCCTGGTGGTTGACCTGCAGCGCGGTACGCCGCGACTCATAGTGTGCTATGGCGGATAGCGGCACCATGGCGCCGCCCGTTGACGGAGTGGGCGCGGTTGCCGGCGCCGTTGCAGCCGCCGCAGTGGCCGGCGTAGATGTCGTTGCGCCTACAACATTGCTGGCTTTGATGTAAATGTTGTTGAGCGAGTCGGGACTGAGCTGGTACTTGGGATCGACTTCCATGACCACGAAGTACTGGTTAAGCGCGGTGTACATGGTGGAGACTTCGCGCTGGCCGAAGGCGTCGTAGAGCACGTTGTCGATGGCTGCGGCGGTGATGCCCAGGCGCGCGGCGCTGTCGCGGTCGATGACCAGATTGGCGGAGAGGCCATTGCTCTGCTGGTCGGTGGAGACGTCGGTCAGTTGGGGCATGGACCTCATGCGGGCTTGCAGTTGCGGCGCCCAGCTATTGAGTTCATTGAGATTTTCGTCGGAGAGCGTGTACTGATATTGTGCCGCGCTGCCGCGGCCGCCGACTTGGATGTCCTGGTTGGCCTGGAGATAGAGAACGGCGCCCGGAACGCTGGTGAGCTTCCGGCGCAGGCGATTGACCACCTGGTCGGCGCTGACGCGGCCGGGGCGCTGATCGAGCGGCTTGAGCGCGACGAACATACTGCCTATATTCGAGCTTCCGCCACCGGGGCCGTTGCCGCCGACAAAGGCGGTAACCGACAGCACCGCGGGGTCTTCGAGGGTCATCTGCGCCAGTTGACGCTGCTTGACGCGCATGGCGGGGAAGCTGATGTCCTGCGAGGCCAGGGTTCGCCCGCTCAGCCGCCCGGTATCCTGCTGCGGAAAGAAGCCTTTCGGCACGATCACGAACAGATAAACATTGAGTGCCATGGTGCCGATGACCGCGCCCAGCATCAAATACTGATGGCGCAGCACCCAGCGCAGGCCGAGTGCGTATTCGTCGTGCATCCACTGAAAGACGCTCTCGCTGGCGCGATAGACAGGCCCGTGACGGCTCTCGTCGCGCGACTTCAAAAACTTGGCGCAAAGCATCGGCGTGGTGGTCAGCGAGACCAGGAGCGATACGGCAATGGCCACCGAAAGCGTAACAGCGAACTCGCGGAAGAGCTTGCCGACAATGCCGCCCATCAGCAGAATGGGAATGAAAACGGCGATCAAGGACGTGCTCATCGAGAGCACAGTGAAGCCTATCTCGCGCGAGCCTTTCATCGCCGCATCGAAGGGCTTCATGCCCATCTCGAGATAGCGCGTGATGTTCTCGATGACCACAATGGCATCGTCCACCACGAAGCCTGTGGAGATGGTGAGCGCCATCAGCGAGAGATTATCGATGGTGTAGCCCAGCATATACATCACGCCGAAGGTGCCCACAAGCGAGAGCGGCACGGCGACCGACGGAATCAGCGTGGCCCACACTTCGCGCAGAAAAAGGAAGACTACCAGCACCACCAATAGAACGCTGACGATGAGCGAGATTTCGACATCGTGGACGCTGGAACGGATAGTAGTCGTGCGGTCCACAGCCACATCGATTTTGATTGTGGGCGGGATGGCGGCCTGCAGGCGCGGCATCTCGGCCAGGACCTTGTCCACTGTGTCGATGACGTTGGCGCCGGGAATTTTGAAGATGACTATCAGGATTGCGTCTTTGAGTTGAGCGGGCGGACCTACCGCCGGGTTGATGCCGGAGACGCCCGCGGTATGGATGTCGGCGACGCTGTTGTTGACGGACCCCAGATCGGCGACGCGCACCGGAGCGCCGGTCTGCTGGTTATAGCCGGCGACAATTGGGGCGTAGTCGCTGGCCTTGAATATCTGGTCGTTGTCGTCGATGAGCCAGCGATGCTCCAAGTCCTGAAGTGCGCCTTTGGGCCGGTTGGCGTTGGCGTTGGAGAGAGCGGTGCGAACAGCTTCCAGGCCGACGCCGTTGTTTCCCAACTGCATGGGATTCAGCTCGACGCGTACTGCGGGGCTGGCGCTGCCGCCGACAAAGCACTGGCCCACCCCTTGAATCTGCGAGATCTTCTGGGCCAGAATCGAGTCGGCGAGGTCGTAGATTTGCGGCTTAGGCACCACGTCGGAGGTAAGCGTGAGGATCAGAATCGGCGCTTCAGCGGGGTTGGCCTTGCGGTAACTCGGATTCTGCGGCAAGTAAGAGGGAAGCTGACTGCGCGCGGCGTTGATGGCCGCCTGCACGTCGCGCGCTGCGGCATCTATGTTGCGATTGATGTCGAATTGCAGGGTGACGGAGGCCGAGCCGAGCGAACTCGAACTGGTCATCTGATTGACGCCGGCGATGCGTCCGAACTGGCGCTCGAGAGGCGTCGCCACGGCTGAGGCCATGGTCACCGGACTGGCTCCGGGCAACCCCGCGCTGGCGCTGATGACCGGAAAGTCCACGTTGGGCAGCGATGCCACCGGCAGCACCGAGTAAGCTACCGAGCCAGCCAGCAAAAGGGCCAGGCTGAGCAGTGTGGTGGCTACCGGGCGGCGAATAAAGGGCGCGGATAAATGCATCTTTGAGCTTCCAGCTCTTAGCTTCTAGCTAGAGGTCGGTTGAGGTTCAGGGCAACGCAAAACCTTCATTGTTTGCCATAGGGACCCACGCTCTGTTCAAAGCAGTCCCGGCCCACGCTGTGTTTCTTCAATGAAGAAACGTAAGGATTGCTCTCGCTGTCGGACGTGCGGGAAGCACGGGAGAAAACGGCGCACAAACGGTAAGATGTTTCACTCAAGACTTCGTAATCATACGGACGCTGCGTTTCCGGGTCGTGCCACTTTGTCTGCATCATGCCTTCGCTGTCCAGTGCCGAGAGAGCGGCCGGCAAAGTGCGGTGTGAATTGTAGTAAATCTTGATGGCACTATCGGTTTGCGCCAAATTCTGCAAACGCTGTTGGTCCAGCGAACGGGCCCTGACCTCCGAAGGCGGATTGAGCCAGATCGATGCTGCGACCGCCGCGGCAGCTACGATCGCCGCCAGCACCGCCAATAACCTCCCATCGCGAAAATGCAGGTTCATTCGCGCTCCTCCTTGCGCAAATCAAGGAGATAGTATGCGAACGCGGAGCCGGCAATCGCCGCAACAACCAACACCTTTAACACGAACCGGGTGGTCGTATCGCCGCCAAGCAGATTGAAGATCAACGTAGTCGTGTCCCCAAGCAAGGTTGCCGAGGCGACAAAAAGCGTAAGATAGGTGAGCCATCGGCGGGCGGGGGAGAGACGCTTGAAGGGATTGCGCTTGATCTGCCGGCCAATGTAGCGCGCCATGAAGAAAAAGACTGGGAATGCAATGATGACCGCCGCCGTGGACCAGCGCTGCACCGTATCGTTGTATCCGCCGTAGCCATAATTGCCGCGAAACGACTCGGGAAAGGCGCGATCGATAAAGCTGAACAGAAGGCTGCCCAAGTTCCAAGCCCCGAAATACAAAGTGCTGAACATGACTAGATAGAGGAAAGCATCGCGAGCGGAAAGCGACGGTCGCGGTTTGGGCACTGGCACGGGAAACGCCGCGTCCGCAAAGGCATCCAGCGCGTTGTCGATTTGAGCTTTGGGCCACCCTGCACCCTCCAATGCCGCTGTGATGTCGGTTTTTGCGCTTCCGATTTGCAGGGCTTCCTTGACGAACGATTCAAGCTGCTGAACTTCCGATGCCATGATGGTCCCCTCTCTGAATGACCAGTCCAACCTGATTGTAAAGCCGTAGAGATTCGAGGTAACACACCCTGGACGCAGAGCAAGAACGCGGCGAGGATGCGCACTTAGTTAAGTGCTGACGGCGGAGGCTGTTTCCGGATCCCTGACCCCTGTCCCCTGATCCCTGAGTTCGCGCGGTTTCATGCGCTGCGCGAACTTGTCGAAGTAGATGTAGATGACCGGGGTTGTATAAAGCGTCAATAACTGCGAAAGCAACAGTCCGCCGACGATGGTGATGCCCAGCGGCTTACGCAACTCCGCGCCCACGCCGCCGCCCAGCGCCAGCGGCAGTCCGCCGAGCAGCGCGGCCATCGTCGTCATCATAATGGGGCGGAAGCGCAATAAACACGCCTGAAAGATCGCTTCCTCGGCGGGCAGATGCTGGTCGCGCTCGGCTTGCAGCGCAAAGTCGATCATCATGATGGCGTTCTTCTTCACAATTCCGATGAGCAAAATGATGCCGATGAGCGCAATGACGCTGAACTCGGTGCGTGTAATCATCAATGCAAGAATCGCGCCCACCCCGGCTGAGGGCAGCGTGGAGATGATGGTGATAGGGTGAATGTAACTCTCGTAGAGCACCCCCAGCACAATATAAACGGTAATAAGCGCGGCGAGTATCAAAATCGGCTCGTTGGAGAGCGAAGTTTGAAAGGCCGCCGCGGTGCCCTGAAAGCTGGCGTTGATGCTCGCAGGCATATTGATGCGCTGCTCGACGCGCTTCACGGCCTCGACTGCATCGCCGAGCGCCTTGCCCGGTGCCAGGTTGAAGCTGACTACAGTGGATGGGAACTGGCCCTGATGGCCGATGGCCAGTTGCGCCTTCGACTGCTCCCAGTGCGCCAGCATACTGAGCGGAACCTGCGTACCGTTGCCGGATTTGACGTAAAGATCGTTGAGTGTGCTGGGATCGGTCTGGAAGTTCTGCCCCACCTCCATCACCACGTGATATTGGTTGAGCTGGGTGAAGATAGTGGATACCTGGCGCTGACCGAAGGCGTCGTAGAGCGTGTTGTCCACGTCGGCCATGGCGATGCCCAGCCGCGCCGCGGTATTGCGATCAATGACTAACTGCGCGCCTAAGCCCTTGTCCTGCAAGTCGCTGGCCACGTCGGTGACCACATTCTCCTTGCCTAACTCAGTCACCATCTGGCGCGTGTACTTGGCTAACTCGACCGGATCGGGGTCTTCGAGCGAGTATTGGAATTGCGTCCGGCTGACGCGGTCTTCGACGGTAAGGTCTTGCAACGGCTGAAGGAAAAGCTGAATGCCCTCAATGCCTGTGAGCTTCGGTTGCAGGCGCTGGATCACTTCGCTGGCGGATATTTTGCGGTCTTCGAGCGGCTTGAGATTGATCTGAATGCGGCCGGAATTCAGCGTGGTATTGGTTCCATCGACCCCGATGAAAGACGAGATGTTATCGACGGCTGGGTCTTGCAGCAGAATATCGACGAGTTGCTGCTGTCGCTGAGCCATGGAGGCGAAGCTGACTGTCTGCGGCGCTTCGCTGATGCCCAGGATCACGCCGGTATCCTGCACCGGAAAGAAGCCCTTGGGGACCACCACATACAGCAGCAACGTGCCTACCAGCGTGGCGACGGTGACCATCAGCGTGGTGAAGCGATGGCGCAGGACCACTTCGAGGGTGCGTCCGTAGAAGGCGATGACCGAGTTGAAGACGTTCTCCGACCAATGATAGAAAGCGGATTGCTGTGAGCCTTTGTGCTTGAGGATGCGCGAGCACATCATGGGCGTCAGCGTCAGGGAGACCACGGCGGAGACCAGAATCGTAACTGCCAGCGTGACGGCGAACTCGCGGAACAAGCGGCCCACCACATCGCCCATGAACAGGAGGGGAATAAGCACGGCGATCAGCGAGACAGTCAGCGAGATGATGGTGAAGCCGATCTGCTCGCTGCCCTTGAGCGCGGCGCGCATGGGCGTCTCGCCCTCTTCGATATAGCGCGTGATGTTTTCGATCATCACGATGGCGTCGTCCACCACGAAGCCTGTGGAGATGGTGAGCGCCATCAGAGTCAAGTTATTGAGCGAGTAGCCCAGAAGATACATGACGCCGAAGGTGCCGACGATGGAGAGCGGCACGGCGACCGAGGGAATGATGGTGGCGGCCAGGTTGCGCAAGAAGAGGAAGATCACCATGACCACCAAAGCGATGGTCAGCATCAACTCGAACTCGACATCCCTGACCGAGGCGCGGATAGTCGTGGTGCGGTCGGTCAAGACCTTCACCTGCACGGAGGCGGGAAGGCTGGTCTGCAACTGCGGCAGCAATAACTTGATGCGGTCCACGACCGCGATGATGTTGGCTCCCGGCTGGCGCTGAATGTTGACGATGACCGCGGGCTGGCGGTCCATCCATGCAGCCTGCTGCGAGTTCTCGGCGGCATCGACGATGGTGGCCACGTCGGAGGCGCGCACGGCGGCCCCGTTGCGATAGGCGACGATCACCGGCTTGTAATCGTCGCTGGAGATCAACTGATCGTTGGCTCCGATGGTGTAAGACTGGCGGTTGCCGTTGAGGGTGCCCTTGGCCTGATCGACGTTGGCCGCGGACAAAGCAGTGCGCAGGTCTTCGAGGCTCAAGTTATACGAAGCGAGCTGCGCCGGATTGGCCTGGATGCGCACCGACGGCTTCTGCCCGCCGGCGATGGAAACCATGCCCACGCCGGTGACTTGCGAAATCTTCTGGGCGAGATTGGTATCGGCCGCGTCCTCGATCTTGTCCAGAGGCAGGGAATCCGAGGTGAGCGCCAGCGTCATGATGGGCGCGTCGGCGGGGTTTACTTTTGAGTAAATAGGAGGATTGGGCAGGTCGGCGGGCAGGAAGCTGTTGGCCGCGTTGATGGCCGCCTGCACCTCCTGCTCGGCGATGTCGATGTTCTCGTCGAGGTTGAATTCGAGGGTAATGACGGAGCCGCCGCCGCTGCTGACAGAGGTCATCTGCTTGAGCCCCGGCATCTGTCCGAACTGGCGCTCCAAAGGCGCGGTGACCGAGGAGGCCATCACCTCCGGTCCACCGCCGGGATAGAAGGTGAGCACTTCGATGATGGGGTAATCCACCTCGGGCAGCGCCGAGACCGGCAACTGCTGGTAGCCTACAAAGCCGGCCAGCAGAATCGCCGCCATCAGCAGCGAGGTGGCTACCGGGCGCAGTATGAATGGCCGTGAGGGACTCAGGCTCACTGCTGCTCCTTCTTGTGGCGCTTGCCATTGCCGGTTTCGCCGCCGGAGTCAGGCTGCGCGCTGGCGTGAGCACCCGCGCCGGATACCGCCAAGGGAACTCCGCTCTGATTGGAAGCGGAGCCTTGCGCTCCGCCGCCTTGGCCGCCTTTCTGATGGGCTACGCTGGCCGTTACCGGTTGCCCGGCGCGAAGGCGATCCGCGCCGTCCACCACCACATTCTGTCCCGCTTGCAAGCCGCTATCGAGGATGGTGACCTGTCCCTCTGCAAGGGCCACTTTCACTGGCTGGTTCCTCGCTGTCGAAGTCTTCTTGGCATTGTCGGTATCGACCGCCCACACATACGGTCCTTGATTGCCGGTCTGAATGGCCGCCGAGGGCACGACGATGGCATCGGGCCGGTTCTCCAGCACTAAGTGAATGTTCACAAATTCGTTGGGAAAGAGGGCGCGGTCGGCATTCGGGAAGACCGCCTTCAGCTTGTCGGTGCCGGTGGTGGTATCGATCTGATTGTCGGCGGTGAGCAGGTAGCCGGCGGCGATCTGCTTGGCGTCATCTCGGTCCCAGGCCTCGACTGGCAGGCGCTTGTCGGCGACCAGCTTGCGCAGCACCTGGGGCAGCTCGTTCTCCGGCAGGGTGAAGTAGACGGCGATGGGCTGGAATTGGTTGATGATGACCAGATTGGTGGTGTTGGCGGTGATGATGTTGCCGGGGTCCACCTGGCGCAGGCCGATGACGCCGTCGATGGGCGATTGAATGGTGCACCAATCGAGTTGCAACTGAGCGGTCTCAATGGCCGCCTTGTCGGCAGCGATGGCGCCCTGGTACTGGCCCTGGGTGGCCTCGTCGGCGTCCAGAGTCTCTTTGGAAACCACTCCCGCCTGATAGAGCGCCGTGTAGCGCCTGAACTCGGCCTGGGCGTCTTTCAGCAGCGCCTCATCGTGAGCCAGAGTGCCTTTGGCCTGATCGAGCGCGGCCTGATACGGCTTGGGATCGATGACCATGATGGTCTGGCCCTGCCTCACCTGCTGGCCCTCGGTGAATTTGACCGGCAGCAGTTCCCCGTTTACCCGAGCCTTCACCGTCACGCTCATATAAGGCGTGACGGTGCCCAGGGCGGTGAGGAAGATGGGCATGGGCTTCCGCTCGGCGGCGCTTACCTGCACCGGAACGGGGCGATTCAGCAGCGCCGCCGCCTGGCTGGCGGCCTGGCTCTTAGATGTTTGCTGGTTCTGGTAGACCCGCCACACAACAAAGCCCAAAGCGCCGGCCAGCGCCACGTACACGAGGATGCGCGCCCAGTATCCCTTGTGGGCAGGCTGCGGTGCGAATGTTCTGGGTACGAGCTGCTGGGGCATACCTTCAATGGACATGATTTCGATTCCCGTCGTTTTCGATTGCTTTGAGTAAGAACCCGTGAAGCGGAAACAATATGCGGTGCGTCCTGTAAAACGCCGGACCGGATGCCGAATGCCCGATCATCCGCCGTTTATCTAGGGACGTGCGGATTTCAGCAAGAGTTTCGTCGGCGGCGCGCATCGCGGCATCTTCGCACCCGCGGATAGGCCAACCTTCTCCGAGAACGCAACCTGTTTCATTTTATGCGAAGCCGCCCGGCGGCTGTGGGACGGCTCCGAAGCGGTCATTTCATTGAGACGAGTTTCCGGCGAAGAGCTTGCATTTATCGACGATAGGTCTGAGTGGGGCGGGACATTGAGGAACGGTTTTTTCGCCGGTTCGTCAACCCGGCGGCGAAGTCTGAATTTGTCATGCTGTGCAAAACCCGCGTACTGCGATTGCCCGGCGCACTTCAAAATTATTTGTTGACAAAGCGATTTACTGCGCCTTAGACTCGTACCGATTTACCAGAGCCTGTCCGAAACCTTTCGGATGAATCAAGGGGGTAGAGCCGGCAATTCAAAGTTTTTGCAGGGGATCTTTCGGCGCGGCTCCATCGACCGCGAATCTACCGTCGTTCGCAATCTTTTCGAATTGTGAACGTATCGGATGTGCATTTTTCTCTCTCAATCATTCGTGCGCCCTCATCCATGCGGGCGATGTAAACGTTGTCAAATCGCCGCATCGTTCGCCTCGCTCCATTGCTTTTATCCGGGAGGGCGCTCCGAGCGCCCATCGAAAGCATGGGGGCGCTGGTTGGCTGCGACGCGTCGGGCAAATGGAGGTGGCCAAATGGCGACCTTGAGGAGGGTCTTTCCCGCTCACCGGTTGCTGTGCGGCTGAAATTCTTTACCGTTCGGAGCGAAATCCGGGCGGGATGAATCGTGAACCTCACGGTTCAACTGCAAACCACGGAGAAATCCGGGCCGTGATTTGCGCAATGGGAGCAGTTCTCCGAGAGGGAGCGCTCCGATGACAGATGTGAATCCACTGAGCAATTGAATAGGAGATGCGATGCAAGAACAGCGGAAATATTCGGTTCGATGCCTGACGCCCGCAATTCGAGGAGGCTTTCAAACCATGCGATACAACAGCTTGAGAGCGCACGGACTGATCGTCCGCTCCGCGGTTTTTCTTCTTGTAACGCTGTGCCTTGCCGGCGCAGCCTGGGCGCAGGGCACCAATTCCGGCGACATCCGCGGCACCGTCACCGACCCGAAAGGGGCAGTGGTTCCAGGCGTGAAAGTGACGGTTTTAGACGTCAATACCGGCGTTGCCCTTGAATTCACCACCAACAATGCCGGTTTGTACGACACGGTGTCGATTCTTCCCGGAAACTATACCGTAACGTTTACCAAGGCGGGATTTGACGAGTACAAGGTTGACGGCATCGTTCTGCAGGCCGGCGATCCCCAGACCGTCAATGGACGGCTCACCGTCGGGTCAACCGCCGTGACAGTATCTGTCACCGGGGAAACGCCCCTGCTGAAAACGGAGTCCAGCGACCAATCGACCTCTCTGGAGGAAGAGACCGTCAAGGAACTTCCGTCTGTCAACCGCGACTGGTCGCAACTGACCGCGATGCTACCCGGGTCCGTTGGTTCGACGACCGGTCAAACGGGTATTGGCGTTTCCGTGAATGGAATTATGCCATTCGAGGCCAACTGGTTGGCGGATGGCGGTACCGCCATCAATCCTCACAGCGCCAACGTGGACACCGCCATGTACGAAACCGTTGCCGAAGTGCAGATCGAAACATCCAACTACTCTGCGGAATACGGCACGGGATCCGTGGTTTTCAACCAGATCAGCAAGAGCGGAACGAATAAGTGGCACGGCTCCCTTTACGAGTTTGTCGAAAACGACTTCTTCAACGCACGGAGTTTCCCAACACCCGCCACCACCACCCAAGCTCCCAATTTGCGGTACGACAACTACGGCTTCTCGGTCGGGGGGCCGATCGTCAAGAACAAGGCGTTCTTCTTCTTCAACTACGACAAGATACACGACAGCCAAAGCAATCCCGGCCAGTGGACGGTGCCCACTGACGATATGAGGGCGGGAGACTTTTCCGGTCTCATCGCTGCCTACAACGCGGGCGCCACTGCAGCAAAGCAAATTACGGGCATCTACGAGCCCAACACCTACAACGCAGATACCGGCACACGTACGCAATTTCCCGGCAATAAGATTCCGCTGGCCGACTGGGATGCGGTCGCGAAAGTGGTGCAGGGGTATTTCCCAGAGCCGAACGTTCCGGGTGCCTACTCCAACAACCTGATTGGTACCACCACCAGCACGAGTCCCTGGACGAAGTATTTCGGCAGGGCCGACATCCAGTTCAACGACTCGAACCGCTTGACCATGTCGGCGACGTATCAGGACAACTTACAGCAGAGCCCCGGTGGTACTTTTCCCGACGGCCCGATCGACAGCGCCACTGCCGATGTCCCTTCTTATAGCACCCAGATTTCGGATGTGTGGACGATCAGTCCCGCGCTCCTCAACGAAGCCCGCATCAGCTATCACCGCGAGGACGCCCATTGGTCTCAAGACGATTTGACGGGCGAGAATTACCCGAATTTACTCGGCTGGACATTTAATCAGACGTCCAATATGTTTCCTTGCGTTAAAATCGGCGGAACGGACGCCCCGGGCAATATCGGATGCACCGATACCAACGCGAACTACGCGCAGAATACCTTCAGCCCAGGCGACACGCTCAGCTGGATCCACGGCAAGCATGTCCTTCACTTCGGTGGCGAAGTTCTGATCTTCATGGACAATGACACCCCATGGGGCCACATACAGCCCGGAACCCTTGCCTTCGATGGATTGTACACGGCTGTATCTCCGGGCGCGACGGCCGATATTGGCTACGCTGATTTCCTGCTCGGCGACACTCAACAATTCAGCTCCAACAACGCCCCCATCAACGCGATGCGCGAAAAGCAGCCCCAATTCTTCGTTCAGGACGATTTCAAGATTCGGCCGAACTTCACGCTTAACCTTGGCCTGCGCTATCAAATCTTGACCGGCTGGCGTGAGACACACAACCAACTGGGCGATTTCGACGGTTCCCTCCTCAACCCCGCGACCAATACCCCGGGCGCAATGTGGTTCGCAACCAACGATGGACGGAATCAACTCCAGGCTAACGTCGACGATATCTTCCTTCCGCGAGTCGGCTTTTCATGGTCCACCTTCCATAAACTGGTGCTGCGCGGAGGTGTCGGAATGTTTATTCAGCCGTGGAGCGAGGATTACTATTCTTCCAATGCAGAGGGTGTGGGCGCTTCAACCAGTTGCGGCGTGAGCGACACCACTCATCTCACCCCTGTCTTTCAATTTTCGGCGGCCGCCCCCAACCTCAATTGCGCCAAGTCTTCCACGTCGCCCAGCGGTTACAACGGGCAAGGCGTGAATTATTACCCGTACCACACTCCTGTGGCGACGATCTACCAGTGGTCGCTCAGTGTTCAGCGGGAAGTCACTCCAGGGATGGTGGCGGAGGCAGCCTTCGTCGGCAATCACGGCACGAATCTTCCCTACGCGGGCATCGATATCAATCAAGTGCCCGCCAGTCTTCTCACTCAATCCTACAATGACTCCCTCGGGGCGATAGTAGACCCGAACACCCTGCGGCCGTATCCGCAATTCAAGGGCGGCATCAACGCCTCCGGCGGGCTTTACAACGCGATTAGCAACTACGACTCGTTGCAATTGTCGCTCAGGAAACAGTTCGCTCACGGGCTGATGTTCGATGCCAACTATACGTGGTCGAAGATGCTGGACGACCAGGACTCCTCGGGTTGGTCCGGGAATGGTGGCCCGACGCCGTACCAGAACGCCAATAGCGCCTCTTCCAACTACGGTCTTTCCAACCAGAGTCGCGCGCAGCTCTTCAAGGCCGACAGCGTTTACGATCTTCCGTTTGGCAAGGGGAGAACTTTCCTTAACCAAGGCGGACCGCTCGACTATATCGCCGGCGGGTGGCAAATCTCCGGCAAACTCGCATTCCAATCCGGCCAGCCGTTTACCGCAACCATGAACAGCAGCACCAGCGGCGCTCTTAGTGGAAGCCAATATCCAGACCTGGTCGGCAACCCGAAGCTATCCCATCCCACAATTCAGAAATGGTTCAACACCGATGCCTTCACTGCGCCCACCCCAGGAACCTGGGGCAATGCGGGCAGGAATACCCTGATCGGACCCCAGTTCTTCGATATGGATTTCTCCATGTCCAAGGGCTTCGCCATCCCCAAGCTCGAAGGTGGCAGATTCCAGATTCGGCTGGACGCCAATAACATTACCAACCACACGAACTACGCCGTTCCGAACTCCAGTATCGGGAGCGGCTCGGAAGGCAAGATTACCAATGCAGTCCTCGGTGCCAACGGCAGTCCCAGTGGACGATTGCTGCAACTGGGCGGCAGATTCTCGTTCTGATCGCCTTACCGAAAAAGCCAGGGCGGGCCTCGATGAGGCCCGCCCTGGCTTTTTGTCGAAAAGAACCTATCCGTAAATTAGGTAGCGCCGACCTGGAGGTCGGCGCTACCTATTCTCTAAGCTGGCAAGCCGGCACACAGAATAAAGTGTCCCGACGCCTCCATGCCATAATGAGATTTATGAGACCCAAGGCCGTCAGACCACTTATTATCTGCTTACTTCTGGCCGCTTCCGCTCTGGCGCAATCCCCTCCCGGCAAACAACAGCAAATCGAAGTCCACGCGCGTCAGGCGGCTGATTTCCTCAAGGACAAACGGCCCGACCAGGCGATCGGCGAGTTCAATGCCATTGTGGCGCTCGACCCCGGCAATGTCGACGCGCAAGGCAATCTTGGTGTGCTTCTCTACTTCCATGGCGATTACGCTCTGGCCGCTCCGCATCTGCGCGCCGCCGTCAAGCTGCAGCCGGGCCTGGCAAAGATTCAAGCCTTGCTGGGAATGTGCGAGAAGCGCAGCGGCGATGCCGCCGGCGCCGAGAGCGATCTGAAAGAGGCTTTCCCCAGCTTGCGGGAAGAAAAACTGAAGGTCCAAACCGGCCTGGAACTGATGGAGATTTACGACACAGCGGGAGAGTACGAGAAAGCCGCCGGCGTGGTCGGCGTCCTCCGCCAGCTTAAGCCCAAAGACCCCGCCATCCTCTATGCCGCCTACCGGATATACTCCACGATGACCGAGGAAGCCACCCTCAGCCTAGCCATGAACGCGCCCGACTCGGCGCAGTTGCGCCAGCTAAAGGCCCACGAACTGGCCCGCGTGAGCGAAAATGCCGGGGCCATTGCGCAGTTTCGCGCGGCGATCGAGATCGACCCGCATCTTCCCGGTCTCCATTTCGAATTGGCCGAAATGCTAAGCCAATCCGGAGACGACGATGGCGCTGAAAAGGAGTACAAGGCCGCACTGGCGGAGAATCCTCTCGATGAAAAATCCGAATGCCGGCTGGGTGAGGCGGCCTTGCGCGCCAACGACCTCCAGTTGGCTTCCGATCGCTTTTCACGAGCGCTCGCGTTGCAACCGGAGGATATCGACGCGCTCCTCGGCCAGGCAAAGGTTGCGATGGCCATGAGCCAGCCGGCGAAGGCCCTGCCGCTTCTGGAACGCGCCGCCAAGTCCGAGCCGTCCGATGCCGTCATTCGCTACCACCTGGCCACGGTCTACCGCTCCCTGGGACGCGATGCCGATTCCCGCCGCGAACTGGCGGAATTCCAGAAACTCAAGGATATGAAGGAAAAATTGAGGCAATCCTACCGTGATATGCGCCTTCATCCCAAGAACGATCGCCCCGACCCCTCGGTGCCGAAGTAGGGCTGATTCAGCGTCCCGGCCAGGGAGCGCGTTCCACCGCCGCGGCGCCTTCCCGAATAACTACCAGTTGGTTGGCGGCCACTTTGGGGAACGTCTGTTTCTTGCCATTCGGCCAACTGACTTCGATATCTGCCGTTTCCGCCGCCCCCAAACCGAAGTGCAGACGCCTGTCGTTGCACGAAAGGTAGCTCGACTGGCCGTCTACGTTCTGCGCCTGCCGCTTGCCGCCATACTGCGCCGTCACCCGCGCCCCGATCGCGCTGCGGTTGGATTCCGTGCCGATGAGTTTCACCTTGAGCCAGCGGTTGTTCCCGCTCACATCGTTGCGCAGCAGGGAGGGAGGCTCGTTCAGATTGACAATCAGGATATCCAGGTCGCCGTCGTTGTCGAAGTCGCCGAAAGCGCAGCCGCGGCCGCAATGCGCGGCGGAGACACCGGGGCCGGCTTCCTCGATAAGCTCTTCGAACTTGCCGTTCCCCAGATTGCGAAACACAAGCCTGGGCGTTCGGTATGGGTATCCCTCCAGTTTCGCTTCCAGCTCCGGGTAGACATTGCCGGTAACCAGGAACAGGTCGGGGTTGCCGTCGTTGTCGAGGTCCACGATCCCCGCGCCCCAACCTGTGTACCGTGTTTCGACGCCCAGTCCGGCGCTTAGCGTTACATCGTCGAAGTTGCCTTTGCCGTCGTTGCGGTAGAGAGCGTTGGTGTCGTCCGTGAAGTGTCCTTTGAAGAGGTCCAGGTGGCCATCCAGGTTATAGTCGCCGATGCCCACTCCCATTCCCGCCTGTTCCTGGCCGTCCTCGCTGAGGCCGGCGCCGCGCTCGACGCCTTCTTCGCGGAAGGTGCCGTCGTGCTGATTCATCAGCATCAGGCTGGCGCCCGTATCGCAGGCCACGAAGATATCCGGCCATCCATCCTCGTCCAAGTCGGCCGTCACCGCGGTCAGCGAATAGCGTCCCTTGATATCCGCGATTCCCGCCTTCGCCGTTACGTCGGTGAATGTCCCGTCGCCGTTGTTGTGAAACAGAGACAGCAGTCCCGTAGGAAGCCCGCGCGGACCGCAATTGATGGGAACGCCTTTGAACAGGCAATTCCCGCCTTGTCCCGGTTTCGGAGCGGCGCTCAGATCGAAGTTCACGTAGTTGCTCACAAACAGATCGAGTTTGCCGTCCCGGTCGTAGTCGATCCATGCGCAGCCGGCGCCCCAACGGGTCCGGTTAGCGCCGACTCCGGCCTTTTTCGTGACGTCCGTAAAGGTGCCGTCCCCGTTGTTGCGGTAGAGGACGTTCTCGCCCCAGTAAGTGATGAACAGGTCTTCGTACCCGTCATTGTCGAAATCGCCTATCGCCACGCCCGAAGCCCAGCCGGTACGCAACAGGCCCGCGCGCTCGGTGACGTCTGTGAATGTGCCATCGCGGTTGTTGCGATAGAGACGGTTGGTGACGCCTTTGGGAGCTTCCCCGAACCGCGTACCGCACAACACCAGAACATCCAGCCAGCCGTCGTTGTCGTAGTCGAAGAAGGCGCACCCGCAGCCCATCGTCTCGACGATGTAGTCTTTCCGGTCAATGCCTCCGTAAATGGTGGGCGCCGTCAATCCGGCCGATGCCGCAACGTCCGTAAAGCGAGCCAGAAACGGGATGCCGGAGAGTTTGCCGCGCGGCGCGGCTTTGACGTGGCGGGTGGCCATCCCTTGCGCCAAGAGATCGGCGGGACTGAACAGAAACGGAATGCCAGTGAGCAGAGGAAGGAAGCCGCGGCGAGTTAACTTCATGTTAGAGAAGGACTGCATAGCGTCCCCAATTATAGATGGTCGGCTTTCATGTGCAGGGAAAGCGTCCAATAATGTTCCGGAGGGCGCCGCGCGCGACCGAAAAAAGCTCTGCATCGAGGCCTGACCGCGGGCGATCTCCAGTAACCGATAGAAGAGACACTCAAAAAACTGGCTGGGGCGGTGTGCGTTGGCATACGACAGCGTAAAACGCTTGGGCTTCGCGGGCAGGCCCAGATGCCGCAGTTTGCCGCGCTGGCGGGCAAGCCGTTGGCGATGTCGCGCAGACTCACGACCGAGCCTAACCGGCAAAACAGCACGGCCACCAACTGGCCCCGGCAGGTGAACCCCTTGGCATTGCGCGTGGCTTGCTGCTTTCGCACTGCGGCATCGAAACTGGCGCGTGGAATCAACTTCAGGACTTGGGAGAAGATGCTCGATACTATGGACAAGGCTGCATCCTCCTCTGACGGTGAAGTTCCAGACAAACACAACCTATCGGAAAGACGTAGCCGGTCCCTTCGCTTCATCTCTATCAGCCGGATTTTCAATCGGAAATCTCACAGGGGAGACCTATACTAGCCTCATGCGCTCTCCGTTCGCCTCGTCCAGTCTGTTTCCATCAGTCCTGGCCGCGGTCGGGCTTGTTTGCGTTGTTGTCGTACCGCAAGCCGCCCGCGCCTGGGGCAATGAGGGGCATCGGATGATCAACCGGTTGGCGGCCAGTACGCTGCCAGCCGACGTGCCTGCCTTTCTCCGCTCCGAGGCGGCGGCGAAGGAGATCGAGTACCTGGGACCGGAGCCGGACCGCTGGCGGTCGCCCGCCGAGCCGGAGTTGAACGCGGCGCAGGCTCCCGAGCACTTCATCAACCTGGAGCAGGCCGACGCTCTTGGCCCTTTGCCGCGCAGACGCTTCGACTTCGAGGCCAAAGTCTTCGCCTCGGGTCAACGTCCGGAAAAGATCGGTCTACAGCCCTGGGAGACCGCCGAGGTCTGGGAGCGGTTGAAGGCGGCGCTGCGCGAGTACCGCGTCCTTTCCGCAGCCAAGCGGGATACCCACTCGGTGGAGCAGGCGGTGCTCTTTTATGCGGGCTGGCTGGGCCACTATGTGGGCGACGGCTCGCAGCCCTTGCACGTCACCGTGCAATTCAACGGCTGGATGGGGCCGAATCCCAACGGATATACCACAGATCACCTGATTCATTGGCAGTTCGAGGGCCCGTTTGTAGCCGCCAACCTGCATGAACCCGAAGTGCGCGCCCGGATGACCGCGCCCCGGGCCATCGACGGCGATCTCTTCGATAACTATATGAGTTATCTGCGACACTCGGCGACCTATGTCGAAAAGGTGTACAGGTTGGAGAAGGAGGGCGGGTTTGCGGGCGCTGGAACGCCGGAATCGCGTGAGTTTACCGCGGAACGGCTGGCCGCCGGCGCTTCCATGCTGCGGGATATGATCTATACCGCCTGGATCGAGAGCGCAAAGCCGGTTCCCAACCCTTATGCGGGCAAGTGAGGATTGGTCAGTCGCCGGCTTGGGCGGCCGACAGCGCCGGGACGCGGCGCAGCAGCAGGGTCAGAGCGGCGGTCATCGGCAGGACCGCGGGAACGGCGATCAGCAGCCAGGCCAGCAACGCGTGGGCAGTGAGTCCGCCCAACTGCGAGAGCAGACTCTCCGGCGAACGGTTCAGCAGCGCTGCGGCGTTCAGCGCCGGACCAAAGGGAAACAACCGGTTGCCCAACCGCGCAAAGGGGACAAGGAGCAGAACCTGCATCGGTATCGCTGCCCAGTTGGCCGCCTGAATCACGGGAAAGTTCAAACGAAGAGCAAATGCCACGATCAAGCACAAGGTCGTTGTCACGCCGAAGACGGGTAAGCAGCCGATCGCGAATCCCAGCGCCAGGGTGAGGGCCAGACGCTGGGGCGCGATTCCCTGCCGGAGCAAGGCGGTCGGTATCCGCTTGAACGACTTTGTGGAGCGGTTCATAGGCATTACAGTAATACGGTACCGGCTGGACTGTTACCGCTTTGTGAGTTTTGGATAAAACTTTGGTAAACGAACCAAAGCCGACAAGAGAATGCGCGTGCTGTTTCAATACGGGGCTATTCGGTCCGCCGAGTTCTATCTATCTACACCATCTGAGGCCGCAAGCTCCGGCAGGGCGGCAATCAGGGGCAGAAGCCGCGCGATGAGCCGTGTGAGACGGCGCACGGAATGGCAACCGACAGCCGAGACCTCCTCGTGGCAGACGGGGGTGGCCCCCAGGCCGGCGGCCAAGTTGGTGACGCAGGAGATGCCTAGAACCTCGATCCCCATGTGGCGGGCAACGATGGTCTCAGGCACGGTGGACATTCCCACCAGCGTGGCGCCCAGGGCGCGGAAGGCGCGGATCTCGGCGGGGGTCTCGAAGCTGGGACCGGGGACGGCCAAAAAGACGCCTTCGGAGAGCGGGAAGCCCTCGGCGGCGGCGGCCTGGCGGGCCAGGATGCGAAGCCGCTTCGAATAGGCCTCGGTCATTTCGGGATAGCGCAGCCCCGCGCCGGGACGCACGGCGAAGCGCGGCTCGTTGGGACCAACCAGCGGGTTCCATCCCATGAAGTTGATGTGGTCGGCAAGCGCCACAAGCTGGCCCACGCACAGGTCGCCGGCGATGCCTCCCGCGGCATTGGTGAGCACTGCGGTCTTGATGCCCAGCGCGGAGAGTACACGCATGGGGAAGGTCACTTCCAGAGGCGAGTAGCCCTCGTAAAAATGCACACGGCCTTGCATCACGACAACTGGAACGCCCGCGAACGCGCCGGCGACGATTCGCCCCGCGTGGCCTTCGACGGTGGATTGAGGGAAGCGCGGGATTTCAGCGTAGGGAACGGGAATTGGATCGGCCACGGCATCGGCCACGGCGCCCAGGCCGGAGCCGAGAACGATGCCGATGCGGGGCGTGAGCGCGCCCAACCTGGCACTCAGGAAGGCGGCGGCCTCGGCGACTTGGTCGAAATGGTTCATGCACTGAATCCAACGATGCGCTATGAATATTCTATAGATACATCCTATAAGCGAAAGCCGGCGCGGTTGGGTTTTCGTCCGCAAGGTGAGATGATTGCCGCGGGAGATCGAGATGCAAACCGGCGAAACCATGATGCAAGGGTCGGTGCTGGTGCTGTTGCAGTTCAACGTGAGCGAATCCATCGATCTGGAGCGCTTGCGAGAGCTGATCCTGGCGCGCGCGGCCAAGCCGCCCAGCCCCAAGCATCCGGCCCCGGAGTATATCCGCTACAAGAATCCTCCCGTCTCCATTCCGTTGGAGCCGCTGGTGCTGGAGAGCGGGGAGCGGCTGCACGGGGAGATCAAGTATTACGAATACGGCGTGGTGGGGGTGGTCTTCGAGCTTGCCTTCTCCGACGGATGGAGCAAATTGATCGGGCTGGCCAGCCGCTGGGTCTGGGAGATAGACTTCGCGGCCCAGGCGGCGGCGGTGGTCCGCTCCAGCCTGGAACGCGCCGCTCCGGCGCTGGCCAAGCCCTATCCTTCCGAGGAGTGGCTCAGCGAAGACTACCTGATCTTCCATATCCGCGAAATCTCCGGCGCGCCCTCGGCCCAGGAGCTGATTCGGCAGCACGGCGCGCGCATCGCGCAAGTGGTGCGCGGAGATATGGGGCAGTTGTCGGAGAGCGAGTGCAACGAGGTGCTGCAATCGCGCATTTCCTACTATGCGAACGACCTGGCGGTAATTGGTTGGAATGCTGCCCTGCTCTACGACAGCGCTTCCGGCGCGGAGACCGCGATCCAGCTTCTCGAATATGCCAATTCGCAGCTTCTGGAGTTTCGCCACTACGATGAGCTGCTAACCAAGGAGTTGACGCGGGTCTATACCATGCTCGACGAGGGCACCGGCGCCCTGGCGCGATGGCGGCTGGCGCGGACGGCGAACCAGCTGCATACGGTGCTGCTCGATGTGGCCGAGCTTACCGAGCACGTCGACAACGCCATCAAGTTTCTCAGCGATATGTTTACCGCGCGGCTTTACAAGCTGGCGGCATCCAAGGTCGGCGTTCCCGATTACAAGGACCTGGTGACCCGGAAAGTGGAGACCGCCGAGGATCTGTATCGCTTCATGGTGGAGCAGTTCAACCAGAGCCGGGCATTTCTTTTGGAACTGACCGTGGTCTTGATTCTGGTGGTCGAACTGGTATACCTGTTCCGGGGAAAGCCGTTCTAGCACCTTCCTCAGGTCCAAGAGAAGCGGCCGGGTGGCCCATTCGGAGGTCAGTCCAGCCCTTTCGTCGCCCTGAAACGCCACGATCTCCCGCATGGCGAGGAACCTTCTGGCTAGTATCTTCCGTCCGGGAAGCGCGCAAAGAACCAGCCGGCCCGCTACCCCACCCGGCTGGCCTTCAGCTGCAACTTCTCGAACTCAACCGTGCCCAATCCGCGCGCGGTGGCCATCTGCAAGTAGGGCATCTGCGCGGGGTCCAGATTCCACCAGGCCTTGGCGACATAAGCGTCAAGCGCTACCGGATCGGTGCCGGCGACCAGGGTTTTCTTAATCGCCACGTCTTCCAGGTTGCCGCCGGTAGGCCCGTTGCGCAGCAGAATGCGATAGCAGTCGATGAGGGTAACCGTGGGCAACATGAAGCTGGCCAAGTCCACGAGGCTCTGGTGAATCTGCTGGTGCAGGCGGTTGCGTTCGCCGCCCAGAATGCCGTACCAGTTCTTCATGCCCAGTGTGCAGCCGGTGAGGACGTGGTGCTTGGCGATGGGCATATTGACGATCTTGTCGGCCTCCAGGAACGGCGTGAAGACCGGCCAGCTTTTCAGCACCACGCCGCCGAGGTCCACTTCGCGGAAGAGTTCCGGATCGGGCAGGATGACTTCGGCGCCCACGGCGTGGGCGGCGGCCTGAATGCCGGAGCGTTGAAAGCATCGGCGCGGCTCGTTGCAACAAACGTCGGTGACGATAACCCGCTTGGCGCCCGCCTGCCAGCACTGGCGAACGGCCTCGGCGACGGCTTCGGGATTGGTGTTGGCGGCCTGCTCCGGGGTTCGGTCCCAGGCAACATTCGGCTTGATCACTACGACGTCCTGGCGGGCGATGAACCGCCGGATGCCGCCCAGGTCTTCGAGCGCCCGCTGCACCAGGGCGCGCGGCTCACCGCCTTGGACCACGGTCAGATGCGGCTGCTTGGGATCGGCGGCGGAGCGATGGTCGCGCTTAGCCTGCTCGGCCTGCGCAGGGACCGGGCGGAAGCTGTGCTCACTGAGCCATACGGCCGCGCCTGTCGCGCCGGCGGCGACTCCGCCGACGCGCAGCAGTTGCAGCATGGCTTCGCGGCGAGTAAGCGTCGGCGCTTGTGACTGGCTCGGTGGCGAATCCGGTTTCCGATCTGTTTCTCCGGCCATCGGCGACTCTCCCGGTCAAGTTACACGCAGCTAGACTTCCAGCAAGTGAATGCGTTCGGGATCGTCGGTGCCCAAGTTATGCGCGGCATCGGCGGCGGAAGCAATGTAACGGGGCGGACGGTTGGCGGCTTCGAGCGTGGGCATACCCACTTCGGCGCGCTTCTTTTCCAGCAGTTGCCAGGCGGTGCGATCGACGGCCACGCGGTCTTCGCCGACGATGAGCGCGTTGGGCTGCCAGAGGCGCTCGGGGTGGAAGCTGGGCCCGCCGTCATAGACGGAACTTATGGCGTCGCCGATGGTAAAGCGCACCTTCTCGCGGATGGCCGGAATGCAGTTGAGGTCGGCGATGGCCGGGTTGCAGCCGTTGGGATGCAGGTCTCCGGGGCGGTCGATGACGCCGTACATATTCTTCATCGAGAAAGTCACTCCGGCTAAGTTGTGGTCTTTGAGAATGGGCAGACTCACCACCATGGCGCACTCGCGGGTGAGAATCTTGGAGAGCTTGATGCGCGCAGTGCCCCAGGAATCCTGTAGCTCCTCGTAGCCGAAAACGTCGGAGCCGAAGACGCGGATGCGGCTGGGGTCGGTGTTGATCGTCAGTCCGCAGGCCTCGATCTCGCGGGCATTGCGGTCCCAGACCACGATCTCTCCGGGTTTGACGCCGGCTTGCTGGAGGCGCTCGCAGACGGCCAGCACCAGCGCCCGGTGGGTCGAGATGCCCTTGCCGCCCAAGCCGTTCACCTTGAGGCCAATCGTTTTGCCGACAGGGACGATCTGTTTCCATGCTTCCACCGGCTTATCGTGGCCTGTATAACTGGCGATGGCGCGGTCGAGCAGAGCTTGAACGCGGGTTTCATCCAGGGTTCCGTCGGCGCCGTGCAGCGCCGCATCGCGGGCGACTACGACTTTCGACTTGGTAGCATGTTTGTCGAGGATGGCGGCCAGTCCCAGTTTGCTTTGCGAACCGAGCACCACGGCTCCAGTGGCGGTCTTCAGAAAATCACGGCGGTTACTCATGGCAATCCTTTCCTTTGTAACTGAGGTCCTGTTACAGTTTCGCTTCCACGCCGCGCGCCAGAGCTAGCAGAGCCTGCGCCGCATCGGGAGTGGACTCGTAGGCAACGATGCGGACTAGATACGGGCCTTTGCGGAAGATCACGCTCTGCGCGTACTGGATGCCAGCATCGCCCAGTGAAACAGTCTTGGCTTCCTTGGTCTGGCCGGTTTCGAGTATCTTGCGCGCGCCCGCCGGGTCGCCCATCGTATACACATCCACAGTCGCCTCCAACTTACCCTGAAACTTGTAGTCGGAGGTGGAGACAGTTACCACGCCGGTGGAGATATACTGCTCGGCGTCGCCGTCTATGTACTGCCATAAGTCTTTGGCCGCAAAGACGCGCGTATCGCCGGTCTTCTCCCAGCCGGCGACGACACCTGAATCCGGGAACGGGTTCGCTGCTTTCTTCTTGCAGCCGCTAACTCCGGCGATAACAAGAAGGACCATCGCTGCGATTCCCAATCTCAATCCATTTGAGCGATACTTCACGGCGCGTTCTCCTTCATTTGCGGTTGAGCAGTATCTGGCTGCCGGGCGAGCGGCTTTCCCCAATGCTGGTGACATAAACTGCGGGGCGCTCCTGCAAAGGACAAGCATACTCGCAGGCCCCGCAGCCCACGCAACGGCTGGGATCGACACGCGGCTGCTTGAGCGTCTTGGCGTTGCCGTCGGCGTCAGTTACTTGAGCCTCTTGCACGTAAATCGCCTTGGGCGAGACCGGGCACCACTCCTCGCAGACGATGCACTCGGTGGCCATGGCCCAGGGCAAGCAGCGGCCACGGTCGTAGAACGCCGTTCCCAGGCGCACCGGCTGGCCCTGCTGACCCACGCCGACCACCCAACCCTTTTCCTTGGGCGTGATCCGCCAAATGGCGCCGGTGGGGCAGACCTCGGAGCAAAGTACGCAACTCGGTTCGCAATAACCGATGCGCGGGACCAGCGTGGGCGACCAGAGTCCCTCGATGCCGGCTTCGTCGAAGGTGGGATGAAGCGCCGTATTGGGGCAGACCTTCATGCACTCGCCGCAGCGGATGCAGCGGGATAGGAAATCGGATTCGTCAAGAGAGCCGGGAGGGCGCAGCAATCGCTCGTGGCGGCCTTTGCCCAAGCCGGTATTGGCGCGCATCAGTGGAACGATCGCCGCGCCCGCCGCCAAACCGGTCAGCGTCTTGCGCCGGCCCAGGTCCGGCGTAGCTACCTCCTTTTCGTTGTGGAAGAAGCGGAAAGTGAGGCTCTCATGCGGGCAAGCGCCCACGCAGTTCATGCACATCAGGCACTCGGCCTTGCGCCAGGGTGCGCCGCCGATAGGATCGTCCCCGCCTTGGCAGTGGAGAAGGCAGCGATTGCAATTGTTGCAGGTGGCGGCATCCTTGCGCAGCCCCAGGATCGACCAGCGGGAGACCGCGCCGAGCAGCGCGCCGAGCGGGCAGATGGCGCGGCACCAGAAGCGCGTAACGCGCAGGCTGAGGGCGAGAATGGCGATGAATAAAATGCCCAGCGCGAGTCCTTGCGAGTAGCGCGGCTGGCGAAGATCGAGAACCGTGAATTGCAGCACGGAATGCAGCGTTTCGCCCGCAGTTTTGATGGCCGCGATGGGACTGTGTTCGAGCGGTGTCAAAAGCGAGCGCGTTGCAAAGTTGAAGGCAGGTAGAATCGAGAGTCCGAAGGACCGGACCAGCAAACTGAAGGGATCGAGCGAGCCGATGGCAGCCGAGCCGAAGAATGCGGCGACCAGACCGGCGAGGAGCGCAACGTATTTGCCGGTCTGCCAGCGCTTGTAGCGATTTGCCTCGATGCCCCGCTTGCCCTTCTTGGCCTCCGAGGGCAGGTTGCCGACGAAGTGTTGCAGCGTACCCATGGGGCATATCCAGCCGCAGAAAAAGCGCCCGAAGAAGAGCGTGGGAACCAGAATCAGCAGGCTCCACAGCAGGCCGCGATAGAGCGCGTGGCTGGCAATTGCATTGAGCAGCGCAACAAGAGGATCTACCTGAAAGAAGAGGCTGACCGGGGTGCGCAGATGAATCTCGGTCGCGCCGCCGGGAAAGAGGCTCAGCGAGGCGAAGACCAGCAACCCAAGAAAAAACAGGAGGAAGACGATCTGCGAAATCCTGCGCAACAGGGGCAATCTGGACCCAGCCACGAGATACTCCTCCACTCGCTCCGTACGCAGGCGCTAGCCTTGCATAATGGATGATTGGCGCTACAGGGAAGAGCGAGCAGTGATCCTCATCACCGAATGGCGCTCACTTTGACCGTTGCGTCTGCCGTATCTCTGGCAGCATCTCTACTTTTTGAGAGGGAGATTCCCATTCCTGCCGCCAACCGTTGACACAAGGTGAGGAGGTCGTCGCTCCCAAGGCACGGAGCGGATATTGCGAAGAAGTCGAAGGCTGATTTGTCTTCTTCTCCTCGGTACGCCCGGCGGGCGGCATGATCGTAACGATAGAGTCTTTTCCAATTGAAGGATGAGCCTGAAGGGAGCGAAGGGTTAGCGAAGCGGGGACTCCTTTCGTTTTTGCGATTCAAGTTATGTTAGCGCGCGCGTCGGATGGGTTGCCGATCGAGCG
>Ga0181520_10000541_pt1 | contig 82401 bp, 55 predicted proteins | sample PEATcosm2014_Bin_29_FD_132451 | JGI IMG/M metagenome (GOLD analysis project Ga0181520, IMG submission 132451) | Peatland microbial communities from MTU Mesocosm Facility, Houghton, MI, USA - PEATcosm2014_Bin02_30_metaG | ecosystem: Environmental > Terrestrial > Soil > Wetlands > Peat | place... | reverse complement strand
GATGGATCATTCGAGACGGTCCCGTGCCCAGATCGCGACAGAAGAATGGGAACGGATGCTGACAAAGGTGCACGAATGGCCTTTGACGACTTCAACCGCTCCGAGAAGAGTTTTAAGGTTCACTACATTTCCGAGGACGACAAGAGTGATAAGACAGACGCTGTCAAAGTGGCTAGAGACCTTGTTGAAGCGGACCATGTCAACGTAATTCTTGGCCCCGCAATAAGCCCCAGCGCCATCAGCATAGGCGGCCTGGTCGATGCCTGGAGGTTGCCTGCCATCGCTAAACCTGCTGTTGCTTCCAGTTGCTGGGGCACTCTGCGGCACTCTCGTGGGATGGTCATTATGCATTCCGTTGAGTAAACTGCGCGGCGATTACTTCGCTGCAGCAACCCTCATCCTTTCGCAAGCTTTTGTACTATTTGCGGCCAACCTCGACAGCCTCGGCGGGGCTCTGGGGTTCGAGTTACCAACCTCACCAATGGCTCTTCGCAATACGCGCCCTACAGCATGGAGCCTCGTAGTACTGTCGTTGGTGGCTACAGTCAATCTTGGACTCTGGCTTTTGCTTGGCGTCGTCCGAAGATCTAGATTCGGGCTGCGCCTGGAGGCTGCACGGGATAACGCAATTGCTGCTATATCAAGCGGCATCTATAACATACGTATTCAAAACACGATGTTTGTCGCGGCCGGGGCTTTCGCGGGATTTGCCGGCGGATTGTTCCTGTACTACACGGGAGGGATTGTCCCGGCGGATTTCGCCTTCGCGAGCGGCCTTGCTGTGATAATTTGTGTCGTTGTGAGCCGCTCGCGGCGGACAGAGGTTCTACTCGCAACCTTATCATCATCAACTACGAAAATGATCCCATCGGTGCTCATGGCGCAAATTCCTCCGCACACACCCAGCGTGAATACTAGGCCGACATCCGCTTCTGCGCATAGGAGTCTCAACCCTTATCAATGCTGAATGCAATTTGAAACTGGTGGTCAAAGCCACCACCAGTGAAGCAGGTATGGATACGTCCCGCCTTCATCGTCCGGCGTCATGTTGCTGGACCTTTAGATTCCTGAGGGGCGTCCTATAATAGCTCAAGTTCATCTGACGAATTTCGAGTGGCAGTTTTTGAAGGAATATAGTACCCGGATAAACTGCTCTTTCAAAGATATGTAACGGCAAATTGGGTCAAAATATTTGAAATAAAATCACAAATGGTTGTGCGCCGCCGAATTGAGCCGACACCGCCTCGCTCCGGGGGTACATTTGGGGGTATTTTTCTTCGAGCCAAAAGTATCTAACGTATCATCAATCGTTTAGCTTCAAATGTGAGTCCCTCACTGCCATTGAAAAAACAGTATTTATCTTCTTTTGCTGTCCAAAGCGGTACTATGGATGCCTGGTCGCTTTGGGGGTATTGTTGGGTGTCATCTTATGGAGCAGAATATGCAAATCTACCTCCAGATGCCCCATCAGAGCCTCACGCTCAGACGGTGGTTTACCGCTCTGACAACTCCCCATGCGGGTTAAAAAGGACCGTTATTCCTCAAGCGTTGCCTCGAGCAGCCACCTTCCCTCAGATCCCGAAAACGAGTTATGGGGGAAGGTGGGACTTCAACATGCTGGAGTTTGCAGCCGCGCCGGTCGGCTGCTGGACGTCGCTTCACTATCGCAACTGCGCGACTCGACAAAGCGCCCATCCGCCAATGGCCTAGTTGGCGGATGAGGTTGTATATGTCACTGGCGTGATGCTGCTGCAGTTGGTGCCGCAGCTGCTGGGTAATGAAAATGAGTAGATGCGCCCATTGTTAATGAGTTGGCCGCCGACATCGTAGACCTGAATCTGATACTGATTGCCGGCGGTGGCCGTGGGCAGAATGGTGTAGACGCTGCCGTTGTCGGAGACCATGGTTCCCGTCTGCCAGGCGCCATTGCTCAAGTAGCTCACGCCGTGCAGACCGTTGAGAAGGTGCGTCAGGATCACCTGGGTACTGTACGGCCCCGAGCCTTGATTCACGTAGATATTGATGTCGCCCGTGTAGTTGGGCGCCTCCTCGAAGTACCAGATTAGTTGCCGGTTGCTCCAGTTCTCGAACAAATCGCCGACCGCTGTGCCGTTCAGCATGAAATCGTCGATCACGTTCTGATTGAGATCCAGATGATACGGATCGTCGCGGCACCAGGAGTTACCGTCCTGGCAGCTATCGTGCACTACCATGTCCAGCTCGGCTCCGTCGAACTGATCCTCGACCCAGCCGGCTCCGCTGCGGCAGAATGTCTCGTCCGCTGTGCCGTCGTTCGTGCCCTGGCAGGCATTGCCGATCTCGACATGCAACCAGCGTCCGCAGTTGAGGCCGTTGTTCCATACGCCGATGTCGCCTAAATTAGGCGCGGTGATGGGCCTGGTCAGATTCAGCGTGTAATTACCCGGATCGTTCTGCACGTTGAGAGCAACGTAATTCTGCGTGTCTTGAATGTTGCCCGGTACGCCGCAGCCGCCCGCCGATGTGCCTGTGCCGCCAAAATGGGTGGCGTTCCCGTTGTAGATGGTCGGCGATGGTGTCGCCGCGGCGATGACAAACGGCACGGTGTTGCTGGTGACGCCATTCACTTCCGCGGTAACGTTGACCGTTCCAGCCGCCAGGCTTGGAACGGTGACTTGGATCGAGTTGACGGCCCACGATGTTACCGTCGCCGCGGTTGTGCCGAAGTAAATGGCGCTCGTGCCTTGCGTCGCGCCAAATAAGTCGCCGTTGCCGCCTGGCAGGATGGTCACTGTGGTCCCGGCGGTGGCTGAAGTGGGACTGACCCAGGCGATGTTCAGCGGCGAACCGGCGCTCACGTTGAGCGTCAAGTTCACCCCAGCCGAAAAGGTGCCTGAGGTTGTGGTTCCCTCAATTGTCACTGGATAGGAGCCGGGCGTCACCGTCGTTCCCACGGCAAGGGCCAGCAGGGTGTTCTTGGACGTCGTACTGGGATTGAAGTTGGGAGTCACGCCGGACGGCAATCCGCTGATATTGAACCCCACACTCCCGCTGAATCCGTTAAGGTCGTTGACCGTGACGATGTCGGCGATGCCGGAGTTCTGCTGCACGTCCAGTGTTGTCGATGCCACCGACAGCGTAAAGCTGCTTGCCGTCGCGTTGCCGATCACCAGCTGAAATCCCACAGTCTGCGAAATCGAGCCGTAGGTTCCGGTGATCGAAGCGTTGTAAGTGCCGAGCGTGGCTGTGCTGCTGGCAGTCAGAGTCAGGGTACTCGAACTCGATGCTGGATTGGCGCTCCACGAACCGGTCACGCCGCTGGGCAAACCGGAGACAGCCAGAGTTACGCTGCCGGTGAATCCGCTCACAGGGGTCACGAGGATTGTGTCGGTTGCCGTGGAGCCGGCGACGATAGTGATCTGGGAAAGCGCAGACGAAAGAGTAAAGCTGCCCTTTGACGTGGTGCTGGTCACCGTGAGCGCGATGGTAGTGGATTCGGTGATGCTGCCGGAGGTTCCGGTGATAGTGACCGTGGACGTTCCAGCAATGGCGGAGCTGCTAGCCGACAGCGTGAGCACGCTGGTGCTGGTAGTGGGGTTAGTGGAAAACGCGGCGGTTACGCCGGTCGGCAGGCCGCTGGTCGAAAGCGTTGTGCTCCCGGTGAAGCAGCCTACATCGCCGGCCGTGATTGTATCCGTGCCACTGCTCCCTTGCGCAATCGACAGAGCGGAGGCCGAAGGTGTAAGCATAAGGCTTTGCGCCGCCGCGGTCACCGTAAGGGCGATGGTGGTGGTTGCGGTCAATGTACCGGATGTTCCCGTGATGGTAACCGTAGAGGTGCCAGGCACGGCGGAGCTGCTGGCTGTGAATGTGAGCAAGCTGGTCGTAGTAGTGGGGTTGGTCCCGTAGGTCACAGTTACCCCGCTGGGAAGGCCTGACGCGACCAGGTTTACAGATCCTGTGAACGGGCTAACATCTGTTACGGTGATGGTGTCTGTGCTGTTGCCGCAGCCGAAGGATATTGCCACCGCAGCCGCCGAAGGCCTCAGCGTGAAGCTCCCCAGCGACGAAACGACAGTGAGAGAGATCGTGGTGGTGGCCGTGGTGCTGCCGGATGTTCCGGTGATGATCACCGTGGAACTCCCAACCGTGGCAGTAGAGGTCGCCGTGAACGTGAGCACACTGGTGCTGGTGGTGGGGTTGGTTCCATAAGTCACACTTACGCCGGTAGGCAGGCCGGCGGCGGAAAGCGTCACGCTGCCGGTGAATCCGCCTACGTCAGCGACGGTAATGGTGTCGGTCGCGGTCTTAGCCTGAGTTACCGACAAAGTCGTGGCCGAGGGAGTCAGCGTGAAGCCGGGCCTTGCCGTGATGGTCAGGGCAATAGTGGTGGTCTCGGTCAGGCTGCCGGAGGTTCCGGTGATGGTGACCGTCGAGGTTCCGGCCGTGGCCGTGCTGCCGGCCGTGAAGGTGACCACGCTGGTCGAAGTAGCCGGATTGGCGCCGAAGGAGGCAGTTACGCCGCTGGGCAGCCCACTGGCTGCGAGAGTTACGCTGCCGCTGAATGGGCTGACATCCGTAACTGTAATGGTATCGGTACCGGTGGCGCCCTGGGCGATCGACAATGTGGCCGCCGACGGCTTCAGCGAGAAGCTGCCCCCGCCGCCCGGCGCAACGCCGTTAACCGAGCAGGCAGTGCCGCTGAGCGAGAAGGCCGTGGGCACGGCGTTGGTGGTCCCGTTCCAGGCGCCGTTGAAACCCACGCCTGTATAACTGGCCCCGGCGGCGATGCTGCCGTTGTAACTTTCATTCATCACGGAAACATTGGCGCCGCTCTGGGTTTCAATGCCGTTCCAGAGGGACGAGATGGTCTGCCCGTTGGCGAAGGACCAAGTCAGCGACCAATTGGCAATGGCGGTCGTGCCCGTGTTCTGAATAGTAATGGTAGCGCCGAATGCGCTGGTGTTTTGCGGCTGAATCGCGTAAAGGATGTTGCAGGCGGTCGGCGCCGCGAGAGCGCTCGGCGCGAAAAGTGTTAGAAGCAGGGCAGTGAGTACCGTCAAGCATCCGCCCACGCGAGAACGGATGCCCGCCAACAGGAGTGAGGGACAAACAGGGGGATTCAAATGCATGGTATTCCTTTCTTCAACGGGACAGTTTCGGAGACGGGGAATTCCCTGGAGCGGGATAGGATTGTTCGGATGCGCGCCGGAATGAGCCTTTACATTGCCCTACGAATTTAAGCCGCGCCGTTACTCGGCAGCCGGCGCAAATACATTCCTGGCGGATAGAAGGCTATTCCGCGTCCGTTGCAATTGTCAAACTGAGAAACTCTTTTCCATGGGCTGCCTTTCTCTTGCTGAATTAGGCGCTGCCTACCAAGGAAATGTGTCTCACAGTTGCGGACGAGTAGCCGATACAGACGGGGCCCAGATTTTGCAGCGAAACCAGTTCCGTCGTAACACCTTTTCTGGCTCCGGCTCTTATAACTCGTACTCGACCAGGTCCGCGGCCGGCCTGGCATGGCTTCAGTGACGGATTTCCAGCAAACGGAGGAGTAGACGCCGCGGCCCGAACCTGCAAGACCCGGCGAAGTCGGGGCTGGAATCGTGAATTGGCCTTCGCATGGAAGGCTCTAGAGAGCATGCCCTAGGCAAAGAATTGCCATCGACTCGTGACATAAACCAATCCATGCCCGAATTACGTGACTACACTCTGAAGATTCTACCGGCAATGCGGTTTTGGCCTGATTAAATTGCCTGCCGGGAAACCTCCTAGCGATCAAACCGGATATCCTGACCACGGCTCTTTCAACTCCTATAATTCTCTCTTTGAAGGGTGTTGCCGTGAAGAAGTTTCTTCAATATACTTTCGGTACTGCATTTCTTTATTGTTGACTCGCATGAGACTGCTTTGGGATGCATCATCGGAAAAAGGGGAGGAGTTTTTCTTCGTATTTGAATTGCTGGCTGAGGAGCACGATGATGAGTAGTTGTCCCGATCTCATGAGCCGGTCAATTCTGTGCGCTCCCGTCTCAATGGAAGAGAAGTTGCAGGAACTTACAACTGTCCTCTCGCACGGTGAAAATATCCGCTCCGGGCCATTCTCACTTCTGTAGGAATCTCTTTTTGGGCCAATATGCCCTCTTGCCTTGTTTGTGGAATCGATGCCTTGTGAGTCGCTCTAGCGGGGCTCAATCTGCTCGCAAAGGACGAGGCGAACGACGAAGAACTTGACCAGCACCCCCGCAGTCACCCTTCAGCATCGGTACAACAACGATTTTTGGCCATGTCGTATGACTCTCAAATCTGTATCCTAGGCGCGAGGATGAGTTGTCGTTTCTTGCGGACGGACGCAAGCCCGAAATGCCTGAGCGGTATAACTTCGAAGAGCCTGAATTGAATCTGCAGTGCCTGCGGGACCTTGATTTTATTGCTTTCAAAGGCCTTGGTTAAAACCGATATCTCCGACTCATTCTCGACAGGAGGGATCATGGACAGAAGGCATTGGTCGTTTTTTGTGGCATCTCCAGTGTCACTATCGATCGATTACCCCCACTGCGCTGCTGTGACGACCATACCCGCGTTGCATCCCGGCCACGCATTCTCACGGATGTTTGAGGCGGTCTAAGTGAAGCGCGATATGCAAGTGCGATTGGCTGGCCTGGAACTGGCCAACCCGGTTATCGCCGCCAGCGGTACCTTTGGTTACGGCATCGAATATGAAGAAATTGTCAATCTGGAAAAGATTGGCGCTTTCGTCACCACGGGCATCTCGCTGAAGCCGATCACCGGGTACGCCCCACCGCGCATCGTGCAAACAGCAGCAGGTATGTTGAACGCCATCGGCCCGCAGAACGTGGGGGTCGACGAGTTCATCCACCGCAAGCTTCCTAAGCTTTGGCGCTATCCTGCCTGCAAGGTTATCGTCAACATCTTCGGTTACACGATAGGCGAATACCTCGCGGTCATCGAGCGGCTCAACGAGGCCGAAGGCATTGCGGCCTATGAGTTGAACGCCGCCTGCCCCAATCTCCATGCTGGCGGCTTGGCCTTTGGCTCCGACCCCAGTGCTCTCGAATACCTGGTCAGCAGCGCCAAGGCAGCCTCCAATCGCCCGCTAATCGTCAAGCTCTCACCCAACGCGGGTTCCATCGTCCGCATGGCTAAGATCGCCGCAGCCGCCGGAGCCGATGCCGTGAGCATGATCAGCACCTTCCGAGCCATGGCCATCAACGTGGAAACCCGCCGTCCCCGACTGAGCAACATCACAGGTGGTCTCTCTGGTCCGGCCATCAAGCCCATCGCACTGCGCATGGTCTACGAGACCGCCAGGGTCATCACAATTCCCGTCATTGGCATGGGCGGCATCGTCACCCCGGAAGATGCCATTGAATTTCTGATGGCTGGCGCCACAGCCGTACAAGTCGGCACCGCCAGCCTCGTTGATCCCCGCGCCACCGAGCGTCTCGCCAACGGCTTGATTTCCTGGTGCCGCGACCACGAAGTTGAAAGGGTCTCCAGTCTCATTGGAGCACTCGATTCAGCCATCACATGGCCGACGCCAGCCCCGATTGTCTATGGCACCGTACTTAGCACCGCTCAGCTCAATGCCACGGCCTCGGTTTCAGGGACATTTGCCTACACGCCTGACGTAGGCGACGTACTTACAGTGGGAAACCATATGCTTTCGGTCAACTTCAGACCGGACTACGTCGAGGACTACGCTGTGGCGCAAGCTAGCGTGTTGCTGTCTGTAGTCAAGGCAACGCCGACCGTCACATGGACAGAACCCGCTCCAATCCGATATGGCATCAGACTCAGCACTGCTCAGCTCAATGCCAAGGCGTCGGTTCCAGGCACATTCGCCTATACTCCTGACCTGGGCGAAGTACTCCGGGAAGGGAGTCATACGCTTTCAGTAATCTTCACGCCGACCGACATCGAGACCTATGTCCCGGTGCAAGCTAACGTGCCGCTCACTGTAGTCATGGCGATGCCAACGATCACATGGCCAAAACCGGCACCAATTGTCTGTGGAACCGAGCTCAGTACTGCTCAGCTCAATGCCACGGCCTCGGTTCCAGGAACTTTCGCTTACACTCCCGACATAGGCGACGTGCTCCCGGTAGGAAGCTATGTGCTTTCGGTAACCTTCACTCCAGCCGATACCACAATCTTCACCGCTGCCGAGGCTGATGTATCGATCACTGTGACCAGGCCAATGCCAGCTATCGCGTGGCTAGAGCCCGCTCCCATTTCTTACGGCGCCGCGCTCAGCGCCGCACAGCTCAATGCCACGGCCTCGGTTCCAGGCACATTTGCCTACACGCCAGACGTAGGAGATGTGCTCAAGGTGGGAAACCATGCGCTTTCGGCAACCTTTACGCCGACAGACACCGAGAACCACAGTTCTGCGCAAGCGGCCGTAATGCTCTCTGTAGTCAAGGCGACGCCACTCATCACGTGGACAGAGCCCCCATCGATTGTCTTTGGCGCCGAACTTAGCGCTGCTCAGCTCAATGCCATGGCGTCGGTTCCAGGAACATTCCTCTATACGCCCGAATTAGGCAGCATGCTCGCGGCGGGAAGCCATGTGCTCTCGGTTACTTTCACGCCAACGGACACCGAGAATTACATCTCGGTGCAAGCTGGAGTGTCCCTCAATGTGGCCAAGGCTACGCCGACCCTCACCTGGCCAGAACCGGCTCCAACTGTCTACGGCGCTGAACTCAGTTCCATGGAGCTCAATGCCACAGCCTCGGTTCCTGGTACCTTCGTTTACAATCCCGCCATCGGCGACGTGCTCACAGTGAGAAACCATATGCTTTCGGTGGTCTTCACGCCGACAGACAGTGATAACTATAGCTCGGTGGAGATGAATGTGTTGCTCTCTGTAGCCAAAGCGACGCCGTCCATCATGTGGGCAGATCCCCCGCCAATGAAATACGGCTGCGAACTGAGCGTCACGCAGCTCAATGCAATGGCGTCGGTTCCAGGTACATTCGCTTACACTCCTGACCTAGGCGAGGTGCTCACCGTCGGCAGTCATACGCTCTCTGTGACATTCACACCATCGGATGCAACAAGCTACTTCGTGGCTCGGGCTGAGGTATCAATTGCTGTGACTCGGCCAATGCCAGCCATTGCATGGCCAGAACCAGCACCCATTGTCTATGGCGCCAAACTTGGCACTGCTCAGCTCAATGCGACGGCCTCGCTTCCAGGCACATTCGCCTACACTCCTGACTTAGGCGACGTACTCACAGTGGGGAACCACATACTTTCAGCAACCTTCACGCCGGCCTACGCCGAGGACTATGCTCCGGCGCAAGCTGACGTATTGCTCACTGTGGTCAGGGCAACGCCAGTTATCACGTGGCCAGAACCAGCACCCATTGTCTACGGCGCTGAACTCAGCTCTGGTGAACTCAATGCCTCGGCCTCGGTCACCGGTGTTTTCGTCTACACACCTGACGTGGGCGGCATGCTCTCAGCGGGAAGCCACGTGCTGTCGGTTACCTTCACGCCAGACGATACCGAGAACTACACTTCGGCGCAAGCGGAAGTATTGCTCTCTGTATTCAAAGCGATGCCAGCCGTCACCTGGTCGGAGCCCGAGCCAATTGTCCATGGCACCGCACTTAGCGTTGCTCAGCTCAATGCCACGGCAGCGGTTCCAGGAACATTCGCCTACATTCCGGCAACAGGCGATGTGCCGCCGGTGGGAAGCTACGTGCTCTCAGTAACTTTTACGCCAACTGATACCGAGAACTACACGACGGTCCAAGCCGAGGTATCGATTACTGTGATCGGGCCCAAGCCAATCATCACGTGGCCAGAGCCCGAACCAATTGTCTATGGCACCAGACTCAGCACCGCTCAGCTTAATGCCACGGCCTCGCTTCAAGGTACATTTGCCTATGCTCCGGCCTTTGGCGATGTACTCAGAGTCGGGGATCACATGCTTTCGGTTACCTTCACACCAACCGACGCCGAGGAGTATACGGAGGCGCAAGGTAGTGTACTGCTCGCTGTAGTCAAGGCAACGCCAGCCATCACATGGCCGGAGCCCGAACCAATCGTCTATGGCACCGAACTCAGCGCTGCCCAGCTCAATGCTGCGCCAGCGGTACCAGGAACATTCGTCTACACTCCGAGCGCAGGCGAGGTGCTCTCGACTGGAAGTTATGTGTTGTCGGTAACTTTTACGCCGGTAGACAGCGAGAGCTACACTTCGGTAAAAGCCTCTGTGACCCTCAATATACTCAAGGCGACACCTGCCATCACATGGACGAAGCCCGCTCCAATCACATACGGCACCAGGCTGAACTCCACTCAGCTCAATGCCATTGCTTCGGTTCCCGGTACATTCGTCTACGCTCCTGCATTCGGCACGGCACTTACAGCCGGAAGACACACGCTTTCGGTAACATTCATTCCAACGGACACCGCAAACTACGCCACTGCGCAAGCTGAAGTGCCGCTCTCAGTCGGCAAGGCAATTCCTGCTATCTCATGGACGCCGCCTCGCGCGATTTACCACGGCACCGGTCTTAGCGCCTCCCAGTTGGACGCAAAGGCATCGGTTCAAGGAACGTTTGTGTACACCCCGCCTGCAGGCACATTGCTTTCAGTTGGCGCACAGACACTTTCGGTGACCTTTATACCTATGGACGCCGCAGACTACACAACCGTACAAGCTAGTGTGTCAATTGTGGTGGAGGAGGCGCCTTACATAACTTCATTCATGCCGACAAAGGCCGGTTCCGATGCTGAAGAAATTCTCCAGCTGCTTAAAGCTTTCCGCATAGATAAAGAAGATCAGGAAACCAGAACTCCTGTCACGCACTTTGCGATTTCGGATTGGCATCAGTCGCCGCTCGCTCCAAGAGACATTACGGACTACACTGCGATCGAGGAAGAGAAAACGAGAGCCTTATATAGGATCGGCAACTCTCTCCACAACAGCGAGCCTGAAACGCGCTTTTACAGAGGTGCCAGCTACAGGAAAGGCGCGGATGGCCAATGGCATCTGCAGAACCAGTAGCACCGAAAATCCCGGGGCGCACTCACTCTGGTTGAGGTTGCTTTGGTGTAGTGACCGCGACTGGCTCCGGAAGCTTGTTGGAATTCACCGCATCGCGGCGTCTTTCGCTGTGACTTGCCTCTTTTCCAGGTCGAGTTAGGTGGGGAATCCGGTTGTGATCAGTATTTATGGCGTCTTGCGGGCCTCAAGGGAGCACCTGCGGCCACATCTGTTGATCAGGCACACAGTTCCCCGAGGCTTCGTGGTGGTTGAGCCATGAGTCTCGGCAGCCGGATGGCCGGTTTGAGTCGGCATATGACGCATCAAACTCCGGGTTCAACGTCCGCAACACCGTGGCCGTCAGTCAGCGAACAGCACGCCGCTCATGATCTTGAGGGACTCGCTGCTCCAATGAAACAAAGCTGAACATTCCGTCCTGAACTCCCGGCTTTGAACTTCTCACCGCGAGAACTGCGGGGGGATCTTGAGGATTCGCATTCGCTGGAACTCTGAATGGTCGGAGCTGGCCAGAGCGACAGACTCCTGATAAGCGCGCCGCGCCTCGTCGGTACGTCCCACGTCCAACAGGATCTTTCCGAGGACGGCGTGAGCCTCGGCTGATCGCGGCGCGAGGTCGATTGCCGTGTGCGCCTCAGCCAGAGCGCGATCCCATTGCTGGCGGGCCGCGAGTTGCCGCGCCAGACTCTCGTGCGACATCGCGGACAGCAGCGGGATCTCAAAGGCGCCGTGAAAGACAAGGATGCTGTTGGCAATGAGGTCGTCAGGCCGCCGATGAAGAAACTGCTGGTATGGGTTGAGATCGCCGGGGCCCCAATAATCTCCGTCGGCTTCGGAGCCGCTCACCAAAACTGTTCCTTCGATGCGTTCCGGCACAGCCGGCAAAGACCCGCCGAAGATGTGCGCAAGGCCCTCGGGCAGCGGCCGGCAGGGCATGTGGTAGTACGCCGGATCGACGTCCCATCCGTAGTGAGCAAACCAGCAGTCTTTGATGCCGTGAGCATCGAGATAGCTCCTGGCTTCGCGCAGCCCCTGCCCCCAGTCGGCATTGGAGTCGGTGAGCAGGCGATAGGTATCGGTTGAGCCTCCCCATGCTTCGTTGGCATAAGTCAAATAGTAGGGAAAGACATGTGCCGACGATGCCACATGCCAGAGCACGAGGGCACCGGTAGCATAAATTCCCCAGCGTTGCTTTCGCGCCAACGCAACAGCAGCCGCTGCGCCAAGCACGACGAAGAACGGATACACGGGCAGAATGTGCCGGATGCCAATATCCATCGTGGAAGCCAGACTGGCTCCGAAATACATCAGAGCCGGAAGCACCAGAAAGGCTGTTGTCCGCCATCTGCCGCCCTTCCACAGATTGTTGAGAAATGGCGCAGCCGCGAGAAGGCCAAGAAATCCTAACGTTGACTTGATCAGAAAGGCGGCAGGGAAGTAAAACCAGTGGCCCGTGGTGTAATCGACACCAAGCAAGAACATCGGATCGCGTTTGGCAGCGACGGCAATATCGACGAGTCCGAAGAGATAGGCCTCGGGAAGCAGATGCCACGCGGCGAGTCGAGCGATCGCAGCTTGCGCCGCGGTTGAATGAGTAGAGGCTAAATAGTCGGCGAGAGTGGGAACCATCGCCAATGTCCCTGGCCGTGCCTGATAGCGAAAGCCATAAAAGGCCCAGAGAACGATGTAAGCTATAACACCAATAGCTACAAACGAAAAGACCGTGCGCATCGGCTCTTTGCGCGATGCATAGCTATCCGCTGCTTCAGCCGCGCGTGCGGAGGTATACCGCAGAGCTAATAAGTCAACGATCGTTAGTACAACAAGGACAGGTATCAGGAATATGCCTGAATGCTTGACGCTGAGTGCGAGGCCAACTGCGACTCCGCACACGATAACTCGACCTGCGGTCGGATGTTTTCGCCAGCGATAGAATGCGTACACGGCAGCAAAGAAACAGCACGCCGACGCCATATCGGTGGTAACCATCGCACCATGCGCCAGGAGATTTGGCTCGAAGACAAAGATCAATAGCGCGACCAGCCCCGTTCCAGGCCCAAAGAACTCGATCGCGGCGGTGAGCACAAGCAGCGCGAGTACAAAGGTAAAGAAGGAGATAGCAGCGCGCGCACGCCAGAGCATTCCATCCGCATCGTGGGTATAGAGGAATTCGCTTCCGCTGCTAAAGTTCTCCATCTTGAAGAACTGCGCATACGGAACCACCGGAGGAGATGGCACATTGAGGATCGGTAAAGCAGCTACCAGCTTGGCAAGCGGGGGATGTTCGGGGTTGGTCCCGAAATCGCCGTTTTTCCAGTAGCGGACCCCAGCCAGCATATGGTTTGCTTCGTCGGGAGTTTGCGACTGCCGGCGGGCCGGGACGAATAACTCGACGGCGAGAACGACGAACAGGGCGACGACCGCCGCCCACCAATATCGGCGAGAATTTTCGGATCGATGTCCTGTCAATCCCTCGGAGAGCAAAAGAGCCTGCCTTTTTTATCCCGGAATCAGAATAATGCTCTCGCTCTCAACCCGTAAAATTGACAGATAAATTCAAAGGGTAGTGTTTTCGGATGAACCGGGAAGGAATCGCTCTTTAAACTTCCATACAATTCGTCTCATTCGTATATTGAACGGCGACCGCATTACGGCCATTTTCCTTGGCGTCATACATTGCCGCGTCGGCGCTTCTAATCATTCCTTCCCAGTTGCCGCTCGCCGGATCAAGCTCGGCTACGCCCGCGCTTACCGTAAACTTTATCGGCCCCGTCTCAAAGGGAACAGTAAGCGCTTCAACGGCCTGCCGCACCCGCTCGGCCGTGAGGATTCCGGCGGAGGCAGTCGTCTCCGGCAACAGAATGGCGAACTCCTCGCCTCCGATGCGCGCAAATAAGTCCGGGCCGCGCAGCATCGTCTTTACCAGGCGCACTAATTCCTGCAGCGCCCTGTCGCCGGCCGCATGGCCCCGCGCGTCATTAAGGCGCTTGAAGTGATCGATATCGATGATGATCGCGCAGAGCGGATGACCGTGCCGTATGCATCGCGCTGTCTCACGCAAGGCGGCCTCTTCCATCGCCCTGCGATTCATTGCCCCGGTTAGAGGATCGGTGCGCGCCTGCTCGGCGAGTTCTCTCTCCAGTTCCGTCACGAGGAACCAAAGGTCGCACATGACCATGGAAGTTGCGAGGATGGCCATGGCGGCCAGCGAATACAACCAGCGCGGGTCGGTCTGGGCATGGACAGTCTCCCACGGGCGCATATATTTCAGATTGGTTAAGATAGCCCGATAGGTCGCAACGCACATCTCCGCCCACAGGATGACTGCGGAGACCCGCGAGACGGCGGTGAACGGCCCGGTGCCATTCTTCAGCACAATCCAGGCAGAGGCGCCGCACACCGCTATAAAAGGGATATTAAGGATATTGCCGCAATATGGGGCTCGCAATAGGAACATGACACTGTAGGCGGCCAGAACAACTCCTGTTGCAACAAACGGCAAGCGGCTCCGCATCGGCTTGCGGACAACAAACCAGCGCAGCCCCATGAATTGCAAGATAGTTGAGACAAGGTAAAGCTCGTTGGCCACCATGCTGCTGAGTACGGTCGGCACTCTTCCTTCGAGGCCCTGCAGAATCAACTTGGCCAGACCCACAATCAAACCAGCAGCGAACCACCTGATTCCCGGCACGCGGCGGTTGTACCAGGCCAGCAGGCTGACACACACCGTGAGCACGGTTACCGAGGTAATATTCGTAAAGAAGAAAGTTCCGTATTCCATAGGCGCAACGCAAGTCAGAGCTGTTGAGCAACACTGTGAAGGCTGCACATTGTGCTGCCTATCGCTTTCAGCGGTTTTTCACACATTCAGGGCATGTTAACACCGGCGGCTTCGGCCAAAGATCGGCTTGCGCGCACTCCCTGTCCGAGGCCTCTAATCTTAAATCGGCATCCGTAGATAATAGTTGAATCGGATGTATCCATTATGAGCGGCTGAGTGACGCTCTTGGCTTGTCTTGTTCTAAAAGTCGTGATGTTCATCCAGCTGGGTAATCATCGCCTCGGAGGCCGGCGCCGTGTTCGAGGGCGACTCGGCTGCTTCGATCTGGGCCCGGAGCCTTGCCACCGCAAGCCAGTTGTCCTTATGAGGATGGTCGGCGATCCATGGTGGCAGCGGCATGTGGAGATAGGCTGCCAGCGCCTCGGCATAGCCTTCATAAAGCAACCGCAACTCTCGGAGCCTCTCGATCGAGTGGCCGTCGCGGCAAACCTTGACTCCGCTTTCGCATAGAAGTCGATAGAGCTGTTCATAACGCTCCGGAGTAAGCCGGTCGGGAGCATCGTTGACCGGCGCGAGCGAAAAGATTTGCGCCAGATCGACCATCGAGTGGCGGGCCATGGCAAAGGTCAGCTGCGCCTGGCGCGCCTCATGGCCGCGCACGCCCGCAATCAGAAGCGCGGAGGTATCGAGGACCGCGGTAAGGGCGCTGATCCAGCTCTGGTTATTGTGTTGCGAGCGGAAGTAGCAGAGCAGCGGGTAGGAGATGTGGCTCTCAAGCAGCTCGGCCGACCAGCGTTCCCACTCCTCGAGCAGCAAAGTCAGCGCGTGCTCCGCGCCTTCGTAGGAATGCCGGCGCATGAGCTCCGCCGCGGTCGGAGGAGAGCCGGCGCGTGCATCAAGCATCGAGATGCTGACCTCGCGGCGCGAGAACGCACTGTAGAGGACGGGAAAGTATCCCATGACGACAGCCAGAAATCCAAGGCCCGTGCCGGCTTCAAGGATGATGAGTTCGCGTGCCCAGGCACTGCGTGGGATCACGTCACCCAGACCGAGCGTGAAAATGGTGGTTCCGCTGACGTAAAGGTCAGATCGAAGGCCGGGAGCCTGAGTGGTGTCGGCGAAGGGGCTGCCCAGCGCATAAAAGATGAGCGCAAAGCCGATCACCATGGCGCCGGCCCACACCACCAGCAGAAAGATCAGCGAGAGCGGCCCGTAGTAACTAAAGGCGGACTCTCTTCTGCGTGGATCGCGAAGCCTCCTGGCGAAAAATACCCAGGGCTTCCAGGTGGAGACGTAAAAGATGCGAGTGAGCCGGAAGCGGCCCGAGGCGCGGCGCGGCAGAATGATGGTCCGGAAGGCGTCGAGCAGCACGGTAAACAGGCAGACAATGCCGGCTATCAATGTGAGTATTCGCATCGATCCTCCTGATAGGAAGCGTTCCGAATTACTCCGCGTTGTCGATCTGGGCCCGTTGCAGCTTGTCGGAGTAATCGACATAAACTGCCTTCCAGGCGGTGAAGAAGTCGATCGCTCCCAAGCCTTCGCGATGGCCGTTGCCAGTGTGTTTGACTCCGCCGAATGGCAAGTGAACCTCGGCGCCGATGGTGGGCGCATTGATATAGGTGATGCCGGCTTCCAAGTCGCGGATGGCCGCGAATGCACGATTGACATCCCTGGTGTAGAGCGCCGTCGACAAACCGTAGTCGATGGAGTTGGCGATCTCGATGGCTTCTTCGAAGCTGTCGAACTCGATCAGACTGACGACCGGGCCGAAGACCTCTTCGCGAGCGATGCGCATTCCCGGCGTCACTGCCGCAAGCACCGTGGGCTCGAAGAAGGTGCCGTGGACATAGGGTCCGCCGGTGAGCGCGTGACCGCCGGTGAGCAAACGGGCGCCTTCGGCGAGGGCCATCTCCACATACTTTGCCGAGGTCTCGATCTGGCTGGGATTGATCTGAGGGCCAACCTCGACCGACTCATCGAGGCCGTTGCCGACCTTGAGTTTTTTGGCGCGTGCAACAAACTCGGTGGTGAATCTTTCGGCGATGCCCTTTTGCAACAGGATGCGGCTGGTGGCCGTGCAACGCTGGCCGGTGGTGCCGAAGGAGCCCCAGAGCGCGCCATCGAGCGCCAGGTCGAGATTGGCGTCGTCCATCACGATCTGCGCGTTTTTGCCGCCCATCTCAAGCGAAACAGGCTTGAATGCAACCGCAGCACGCTGGGCCACCAGAGAGCCAACCGCGCTCGATCCGGTGAAGCTGATCGCGCGCACGTCAGGATGTTCGACAAGAGCCGATCCGGCGGCCTGGCCGGAACCAGACACGAGGTTGACAACGCCGTCAGGCAGGCCGGCGTCGACCAGCGCCTGGACGAGATTGTAGGTCGAGAGCGGCGTATCGGTAGCCGGCTTGATGACGCAGGTGTTGCCCGAGACGAGCGCGGGAAAGAGCTTCCATGAGGGAATGGCCATGGGGAAGTTCCACGGCGTGATGAGGCCGACGACGCCGACCGGCATGCGGACGCTCATGGCGAACTTGTTCTGCAACTCCGACGGCGTGGTCTGGCCGAAGAGCCTGCGTCCCTCGCCAGCCACATAGAAGGCTTCGTCGATGGCTTCTTGCACATCGCCGCGGGTTTCGGCGAGCACCTTGCCCATCTCGCGGGTCATCTCACGGGCGTACTTTTCCTTGCGATCTTTGAGCAGCAGGCCGGCGCGGATGAGAATCTCAGCCCGCTTGGGTGCGGGAACCAGCCGCCAGGCGGCAAAGGCTTTCTTAGCCGCGGCCACAGCAATGGCGACGTCTTCCGCATGCGATGAAGGAAAGGCTCCGACGACGTCGGTGTGGTCCGCGGGGTTCAGGTTGAGGATGGTCTTGCCGCTCGCCGCAGGCAGCCATCGGCCGCCAATCAAATTGTGGTAGGTGGGGTGGGACATTTGAACCTCGCAAACGGGGGCCAGGGGTCAGAGATCCGTGGGGCAACACCCGCCAGATCCTGTGAACAACTGAGTTTACCGCACTGGTTCCCGTGGAGGCACATTGTTTTCGGTTTCGCGCGCGCTCGCGATACGGCACTGACCCTTGGGCCGTACAATAAGCCTTGAGGTAATACTGATTTCCCGATGTCTTTAAACGGCTATCCATCCCGCTCGATGCGGACGCACGGCCTGCGGTCGCTCTTCAGTATGTTTTCCAGCGACCTGGCCATCGATCTGGGCACCGCCAACACTCTGGTCTTTGCCGCCGGCAAGGGCATCGTCGTCAACGAGCCCTCGATCGTGGCCATCAACAAAAACACCGGTGAGGTAGAAGCCGTAGGCAAGGAAGCCAAGGACATGCTGGGCCGCACGCCCGGCAACATCGTGGCCATCAAGCCGATGAAGGACGGCGTCATCGCCGACTTCAAGGTCACCGAGAAGATGCTCAACTACTTCATCCAGAAGGCGCACAACCGCAAGATGCTGGTGCATCCGCGGATCGTCATCGGCGTGCCCTCTGAGATTACGCAGGTGGAAAAGCGCGCGGTCGAGGACTCGGCCTACCGCGCCAAGGCCAGCGAAGTCTACCTCGTGGAACAGGCCATGGTGGCTGCAATCGGCGCCGGACTGCCCATCACCGAGCCGGGCGGCAACATGGTGGTCGACATCGGCGGCGGCACGACAGACATCGCGGTGATCTCGCTCTCGGGCATCGTCTATTCGCGCTCGGTGCGCATGGCCGGCAACCAGATGGACGAGGCCATTACCAACTATCTGAAGCGCAAGTACAACCTTCTGATCGGTGAACGTACCGCCGAGGCGATCAAGATCGAGATTGGGTCGGCGTATCCGCTGGACAAGCCACTGAGCATCGAGATCAAGGGGCGCAACCTGATCGAGGGCGTTCCCAAGAGCATCACCATCGACGACAGCGAGATTCGCGAAGCTCTGGGCGAGTGCATCGCGGTCATCATGAACGCCATCCGGGTGGCCCTGGAGCGCACGCCGCCGGAGTTGTCGGCTGACATCAGCGATCGCGGCATCGTGCTCACCGGTGGAGGCGCGCTGATCAAGAATCTCGACAAGCGCATCCGCGAAGAGACCGGGCTGCCCGTTTCGGTGGCCGACGATCCGCTGGCTTCGGTCGTGCTGGGCACGGGCAAGATGCTCTCCGACTTCCGCCTCCTGCGCAAGATCAAGATCGACTGAGCAAGTACAATGCGACCGCCGGGGTGGAGTTTTCCAGTTGCCTACCGCTTGCTCACGATGCCGATCTGGATTCCGGCTGCAAAGCCAATTCAGCCCAAATGGATTCGTATGGTTGTCCAGTTGGTTCTGACCACTGCACACGCAGATTGATCATTAAACCGTTTCTCTCTTCGGGCGGGTTCAAGATCAAGAACTTCGCGGAGCGGGTAATGCTCGATTCCGGGTTTGTGCTCAACTGGTTCATCAAAGCGCGCTCAATTTCGACGTGTCGAGCAGCCTCCTGAGGAAGAGCGGGATGTGTTTCCAGCGTGGTCTGTCCCGCTTTGAATGCTTTCTCCCACCGTAACCAGATCGCCCAGTCCTCCAACGCAAGCTGAAACGTTTCCGTTTTGATTCGTGTGAGCCGGTAATGGTTCGTATAGTCCTGACGCTCGTTTGAGAAGACACAGTCGTAGAAATGCGGAGAACCGCCAAAGTTGGCGACGCCCTGTCGAGGGCCATCATAATAGTCGGTCTCTGTGAAGACATCTTCAAAGCGCGAAATAGGAAGGTCGGCTGGCATGATGACATTTATAAACGTGGCCGCAGTTTTAGTCCACGCGGACAAGTTGGCGGCTGACCGTCTAGCCGGGAATGGCCTTTCGGTTAGGGGTTAATTCTCATCCCTGGCAGAGAAGCGAAAGTCATTGCGCGACCAGCTCGCGCTTCTCGACCATGCGCAGAATGCAGTACCCCGCCGCGGCCGCTGCGAGATGCTTGAGCGTGTGGCCGCTGACCACATGCAACGCCGCGAAGATTGGCTTATCCCACGTCTCCAGGGCTTTGGCCAGGGCATGGAAACCCACCACAAGACCGAGATCGCGGCTTTGCGTGTAGCGCGAGGGAAACAGAAACGCCATCAAAACCACCAGCACCGAATAGGCTTGCACCGCGGCGTAAAAGCGCAGATCGCCCGCGCCTCGCATCTCGCTCCAGTTCCATTGCAAGACGCTTCCCAGGCCAACCAACAAAAGAATCGGCAACAGCCAGAGGCCGAGCCTCAGGCTGATGCGCTCCATGATCACTGCCGCAACCATACCCACGAAGGTGATGGTCATGGGCAGACGGTCCCACACCAGCGTCGAGTTGTTGGGATTGAGGTGATACCAGGAGGAGCCAAAGGCCGCCAGCAGCAATCCCACAAAGACGAAGAGATAGGGCCACTGCTCGCGTCGTTCGATGAAATTGCCGGCAGCAGGGCTGGAGTTCGATCTCCAGAGAAAGATCAGGCTCCAGATTCCGACCACCGCGAAGGGCAGGTTGGAGGCGACATCGCCAAAGTTGGGGATGCCGAAGAGGTCTCGCCGGTCTGCGAATTGGTGATAGGAGAGCGGCTGCGGAATTCGTGGCAAGAAGCAGCAGATCGCGGCGACGACAAAGGTGAGAAGGACCAGTAGTCCCAGGCTTGCTTTTCGTGAGATCAAGCACTCTCCTCGCTGAGTTTCACTGATCAGGGAGCATACCAGAATAGAAACCAGGCTGGCCGTGGACGAAGCGGACGACGGAATTTCGCCTTGAGCGGCCGTCGGTATACTGGTATTGCTCTCGCATTCCGCGCAGTTCTCTCTGCCCTGCCCGAGCTGTGGCCATGGAATCGTTCTTCGATCGCTATCGGAATCTCGTGGTGCTGCTGGCTGTTCTGCTGGTGCAGATCATCGGGTTGGCCATGCAGGTGCGCCGCACCGACAGCGGGCACAACGTCTACGACGCCAAGGATAGCGCGGGCGTACGGCTGATCCGGCTCTGGGCCGACGGGCTGGTCACTCCGCCGGAGCGCCTCTTCCACGGTTCGAAGATCGGCGCTGTGAGCATGTGGGACAACTACATCGCCTTGCGGCACATTCGCGAGCAAAATCAGGAACTGCAGAAGACCGTCGACCGGCTGCGCCTCGAACAGGCGGCGCTGCTTGAGGACGCCAGGCAGGGCCAGCGGCTGCAGGCGCTGATCGACTTCCAGCAGAAATACATTTACAAGACGCTCGCGGCGCAGGCCATCGGCTCCAGCGGCAGCGACCAATCTCGCGTTTTCTCGATCGACAAGGGCGCCGACTACAAGCTGGAACGCGACATGGCGGTGATTACCGCCGACGGCATTGTGGGCAAGGTACGAGAGGTCTTTCCGCACACCGCGCAGGTGCTGGCCATCAATGATCAGAGCAGCGGCGCGGGCGTAATTCTTGAGGCAACCCGGATTCGCGGGATTCTGCGCGGCAGCGCCTCGGGGCGGCCGCAGATCGTGGGCATTCTGAAGGACGACCGCATTCAGGTGGGCGAAAAAGTGCTCACCGCCGGGGGCGACCAGATCTTTCCGCGTGGACTGCCCGTAGGCTGGGTCGCAAAGGTGGTACCAGATCCCGAGCGCGATTCGTTTATCAATGTCATCGTGTCACCGGCCGCGCATCTCGACCGGCTCGATGAGGTGCTGGTCATCACCTCGACCCAGGCGCGCTTCTCGGCCGACCAGCAACAGGATCTTGCGACGAGCGAGGCGCTGAAGGGCGCAGAGGCAGCGGCGATCAAAGAGCAGCAAAAGGCCTCGCAGATTATGGCGGAACGGCTGCCGGGCCTAACCGATCCCAATGCGCCGCCGCCGAATCCCGGGGCCACACCGGCGCCTGGCCAGACGGCTGTACCGGGACAGACTGCTGCAACACCGACGCCACCGCCACCGCCCAAGGTGCTGCCCGCCAAGCATCCCGACCGATATACGCCGGGATCGGCGCCGACGCCGCAGGAGCCGGAGAGCACAGCGCCCGATGGCCAGCAGAGCAAGCCGGCGACTGCGCCAGAGCCGCATCCCAAGACTGCGCCGACGACTCCGCAGTCGGCGAATCCCCAGACTCCCAATTCAGGGAGGGATCGATAGAGATGGCCATCCTGGGCCAGGACTCCCGCCGAGAGTTGGGGATTCACAGCTATCCAATGCTCGTGTATATCCTCGCGCCGCTGGTTGCGGTGGTGCTGCAGGCCTGGCTGCCTCATGTGCTGGCCGAGCATGTATGGTTCGATCTGCCCCTGGTAGTCACCATATATTTCGCACTGGTCAGGCGCGACCCGATCCAGGGAACGGTGATGGGCGCGGCGCTGGGCCTATTTGAGGATGCGCTCACTCACCGGGCCATTGGTCTTAACGGTGTCGCCAAGACAACGGTTGGCTTTCTGGCCGGGTCGGTGGGCGTACGAATCGACGTGGAGAACCGCACCATCCGGCTGGCGCTTACGTTTTTGCTGTCGCTGCTTTCGAGCGCGATCTATCTGTTCATCCACCGTGTGCTGCTAGGCATGGAGCTTGAATGGAGTTGGGTTTCAGAGCTGATGAAGGCAGTGGGAAACACGGTGATGGCGACGGTGCTCTTCAATCTGCTGGACCGTCTACAGGTCAGGGACTAAGGGGCTAAAGGACTGAGGGGCTCCGGAGATCGGGTTCAAGTCGAATCCCTGCAATTGAAGCGAAGATAGCGGTACATTAGGACTCAGGGAATATGTATCCCAATAGCAGCACTCGCGGCGAAAAACTCTCCACCTTCAAACTGGCGGTGGTGCAATACGGCATTTTATTGATGATGCTCGGGCTAGCCGCGGGATTGTGGCGTCTGCAGGTGCTTGGCGCCGAAAACTTCCGGCAGCTCGCCGAGCAGAACCGCATCCGCAAGGAACCGGTCATGGCGGGTCGGGGCAAGCGCTTCGACCGCGAGAACCGGCTGATCGTGGACAACTACCCGTCGGTCTCCTGCTTTCTGGTCCGCGAACAGAACAAAAATGTGGACGCCGATCTGCCGCTGATCGCGCGGGGTCTCAACCTCGATCTTGAACAGTTGCGAGCCACTCTGCGCCACTATCGCGCGGCTCCCGGCTACCAGCCGATTCCCATCAAGCTGGATGTGACCGCCGATGAGACGGCATTTATCGAGGCCCACCGCAACGAACTGCCCGAGTTGGAAACGATCGACGAGGAGCGCCGGCTCTATCCGCGAGATGGCTTTGCCGCGCACCTGATTGGGTATGTGGGTGAGGTGAGCGAAGAGGATCTGAACAACCCGCGCTTTGCCTATAACAACCCCGGAGACGTGGTGGGAAAGGCGGGCGTCGAGGAGACTTATGACCAACTGCTGCGCGGACAGGACGGATCGCGAGATGTGATTGTTGACAGCCACGGCCGAGAGGTCGGCTATCTTGGATTGCAGCACGCGATTCCCGGCCAGGATCTGAAGCTGACCATCGACATCGATCTGCAGCGCACTGCGGAATTAGCGCTGGGGGACGCAAATGGAGCAGTCGTGGCGATGGACCCGCGCAATGGCGAGATTCTCGCCATGGTCTCGCACCCCAGCTACGATCCCAACGCCTTTGCCGTACGCATCAATCGCAAGGACTGGAGCGATCTGGTCAACAACCCCAACCATCCTCTGATGAACAAAGCGATCCAGGACCAGCTTGCTCCCGGGTCGACCTTCAAGATCATCATGTCGGCGGCAGGCTTGCAGGAGGGCGTCGCCCAGGATATGCACGTGAACTGCGTGGGCGGAGGCAACTTCTATGGGCGCTTCTTCCACTGCGACAAACACCACGGCGTGCTCAATATCACCCAGGCGATTCCGCTTTCGTGTGACACCTTCTTCTATACACTGGCCCAGAAGCTGGGAATCGACACCATCGCGAAGTACGCGACCAGCTTCGGACTGGGACAAAAGACCGGCATCGACCTGCCTAACGAAATGGCGGGCGTGATGCCCTCCACGCAGTGGGAGATGAAGAACTTCCACCAGAAGTACTACGCCGGCAACACGATCTCGGTGGGCATCGGACAGGGCGAGACTCAGGTCACGCCGTTGCAACTGGCAAGGGCGCTGGGAGGGCTTGCGTCGAACGGGCACTTTGTACGGCCCCATCTGGTCAACCCCGATCAGCTTCCGGCCGATTTCCATCAGGCCGTTCTCGATAGTTTCCCCGGATCAGGTGACAAGATCGTGCCTCTTAATCCCGACACGTGGGCGATCATCACCGACGGCATGGCGGCTGCCACCACCACAGGCACGGCGGCGGCCTCACACATCGAAGGCGTCGATTTCGCCGGCAAGACTGGCACGGCCCAGGTGGTCGGCGGCGGCGACACGCACACCAAAGGCGGAGCCAAGACGCCCAACTCGTGGTTCGTCGGCATGGTTCCCCGGCGCAATCCTGAGATTGTGATTGCGGTGCTGCAAGAGCATGGCGACTGGGGTGCGAACTCGGCCCGCATCGCCCAGGCGATGGTCATCACATATGTGAACAAGAACCGCACCAAGGACCACAACCTCCTCAATCAGGCCAGCATTGGCAAGCCTGTGGAGATGGGAGCGGTTTGGACGACTCCCGCTCCGGCCGGGCGCAAGCATCCGGATGGCTCTGAGCAAATCTCGGTTCTCCACACCGGGCGGTTCATGGTCGATCCCGGTCCTGTTGCGAGCGCCAAGTCATTGGCCAGCGCTCAGTTTCCGATTCCGGAGTGGCTGGCATCCTTCCCTTTGCGCTTCAAGGAAGGCCAGCCCTGATGCGCAGGTTCATGAGTTTTCGGGAGTTCGACTGGACGTTGTTGGGCATGGTGCTGATTCTCTGCACCGTTTCGGTGCTTGAGATCTACTCAGCAACGCTGCACACCAAATACGTCGGCTTCCACACCAAGCAGATCTTCTGGATCGCGGGCGGCCTGACCGCGATGTTTCTCTTCTCCCGGATCGACTATCATCGGCTGCTCGACTGGGCTCCGTGGGCCTTTGGCTTCAGCGTGGTTGCGCTGGTCGCGGTCAAGTTGATTGGAACAAAGGTGCTTGGCGCGCGGCGATGGATCAAGATCGGCCCGATGCACTTTCAGCCCTCCGAGTGGGTAAAGCTGATCCTGATTCTGATTGTGGCCCGCTACTTTGCCAATCTGGGGGGACGCAGCCTCTCCTGGAGGGAGATCTTCAAGGCCTTCGTGCTGGTTGGGCTCCCCATGGTTCTGGTGCTGATCCAACCCGATTTGGGAACCGCCTTGACCTACACGCCGATCCTGGTGGCAGGCCTCTTTTTGGGTGGCATCAACATTCGCCAGTCGCTGGTTCTCATTACCTGCGCGGCGGTCTTCGTCGTTGGCGCGTGGAGCAGCGGCAAGGTGCTGAAGCCTTATCAAAAGGCCCGCCTCACCAGCTTCATCAATCCCGATACCGACCCCAAGGGAGCTGGCTATCAGCTCTTGCAATCGAAGATCGCCGTCGGCTCCGGAGGCGTTTGGGGCAAAGGAGCGGCAAAGGGAACACAGACCCAGGGCGACTTCCTGCCGATTCCCCATGCGGACTTCATCTTTGCGGCCTTCGGCGAGGAGCATGGCTTCGTGGGCGCAATTTTTGTCCTGCTGCTATACTTCTTTATATTGATGCGTTTGATTCAAAACGCTCAAACAGCCGCGGACCTGTCCGGTTCCCTGATTATTATGGGAGTCGTGGCTGTATTGACCTTTCAGATCGCGGTCAATGTGGGCATGGTCATCGGGTTGATGCCCGTCACCGGAATCCCCTTGCCATTAATGAGTTACGGCGGATCTTCGGTGCTGTTTACGTTCCTGGCGCTGGGTGCGGCGATGAATGTCCGCATGCGCCGGTTCGTCAACTGAATGGTTCAGCAAGTGTTTCTCTTGCTTCTGCCGCAAGACTTCGGCGCGCAAGAGCAGGTTTTTTTGAAGTAATCGCCGGCCAGGTCCCGATGGATCGCGCCCGGCAGGACAAGGGTTCATGAGCACGCAGAGACGGGAAATCCGCTTCATCCCGGAGACAAAGGTCTGTCGCCGGGAGCACCGGAACCGCTCGCAGCGTAAAAGTTGCACCGGACGCGCAAGAGTTTTGGGGATGGCTTTCGCCGTCCCCTTCGCGCGGCACGACCGTGCAAACGCCAACGGTGGAACGGCCCCGCCAGGTATCTTGGAACGGGTGGCCACCATCTCTGTGTATTTGGGTTGCCGTATCGTACAGCTTGTTTTGCACTATCTTCGCCAAGGCACGCCGCCCCCTAAGGCCTGCCGCGGCGCGGAAACCGGCACACCAGCGAAAGACGGATCATCCCTTCGGCACACTCCCTGTCCTTCCGGCGTCGCATCCTTCCATCCGATCTCGCCCCAGGTCCCAGCAGGCAGCAGCCGCTGGGCGGAAAGGTACGATGGCAAAGGAAATTTGTATCTCCAGCACGCCCCATGAGACGCGACTGGCAATTCTTGAAGACGATCAACTCGCGGAGATCTACTACGAACGCGAAAACGAATACACCCTGGCAGGGTCGATCTACAACGGCCGCGTCACCCGAGTCCTGCCGGGCATGCAGTCGGCCTTTGTGGATCTGGGCCTCGAACGGGACGCATTCCTCTATGTAACGGATTTCCTTGAGCTCGAAGATGCCGAGGAGACCGATGAGCTGGAAAAGGCAGCCGCCAGCAGCGGCAACCAGCCGCCGCGCGAGGTCCGGCACGGCGGATCGGCTGATGGGCGAGGCCGCCCCGGACAGAAGCCCGAACAGAGACCAGAACAGAGACAAGAGCGGGCAGGACAGGGGAGACCGTTCGTCGAGACGCCCCCGAGGGGTAGAGTTCTGATCGAGTCTGAGGCAGAGCCGGAGGAGGCGACTGCCCCTGCACCGGAGCCCTCGATCGGCGCTGAAGTCGCTGCCGACGGAGGGGAGGAATCCGCGGCGCCGGGCGCAAAACGCTGGCGCGGACGCCGCCGCCGCCGTGGAGGCCGGGGAGGACAGGGCGCTACCGAGGAACTGCAATCGAGCGATGAAGCTGTTTCCCAAAACGTCGAGGAGATCGCCAAGGCCGACCAGCAGGAGATCGCCCAGCAATCTGCCGCTGTGGCTTCGACGGACGGGTCCGAGTTGCGCGAGGTGGCCGAATCGGCGCCTCGCTTCGATCGCACACCAGCCGCCGCACCCATCCCATTCGTGATGCCCGGCGAATCGCTTTCGAAGTACGGCGGAAGTACGGCGGAAGACGTGTCGGAAGAGAGTCCGGCCCAGGCTGCCTCGCCGGCAAGACCAGTCAGCACCTTCAAGCCTTCGACGCTGATCCAATCACCCATCGAATGGGACGGCAGCGGTCTGCTACCTGGTGAGTCGCTCTCAAGGCGCCGCGGCGCGCACAGCGAACCCGTCAAGGAAGAGCCGATTGAGTCTGCGAGCGAGTCAGTGGTTGCGCCGGTCGCTGGCAGTGACGCACCAGACTTGGTTGAAGAAGAGGAACTCGTCGAAGAGACGACCATAGCCGAGCCGAGAGGCTTTGCTCGCGAGACGGTCGTCGAAGCCGATGGCTATGAGACCAGCGAAGAAGAGTTTCTCGCCGAGCCCGGCGAAGACGATCTCGTGGAAGAAGATCTGGTCGCCGGGACCAGCGAAGCGGCAGCCGAGACAGCCGAGACAGCCGAGACAGCCATCTACAGTGAGCCGCAGGTTGAGACTGCCGTCGCTCAGAACGAGTTGTTCGGAACCATCTCGCTCTCCGCTCATGTCGCGACAGAACTCGAAGCCAATGAACCGGAGCCCGACGCGGCCGCTTCCCACGATGTGGACCCCGTGCCGCCAACAGGCTTCCGGCTCTTTGGCCTCGGCAAAAAGAAGAAGGCAGAAGAGGAGACTCCGAAGCCCGAAGCCCAGCCCGCGGCCGCGAAGGTCTCGTCCTACGCCCCCGGCAGCGGTGTCATTGTCGAAGAGACGATCGAAGAGGAGGAGTTCGATGTTCCTCGCCATGCGCACGTCGCCAAGGGCGGGGATCACGACCAGGACGACTTCGAAGAGGAGACGCTGCCCACGCATCTGAGGACCGGCGATCTGGGCGAGATGCTCCAGGAGGCCCACCTCGACCACCGCATTCAGTTGAACTTCGATGATAAGAACGGCGACGAAGAAGAGCTCGAAGATGAGGACGAAGAAGAACCTTCAGCCGAAGGGCGTCCGGCCGGAGCAGCAGGCCAGCAGCGACGCGACCGCAACGCTCGCGGACGCCGCGGACGGAACGGCTCGCCTCTTGCCAGCCAGGGCAACAGAGGACGCGGTCCTTCGCGCCGCTCGATGCAGATGTCGGACTTGCCGATCATCAGCGATCTACTGAAGTCGGGTCAGGAGATTCTGGTTCAGATCGCGAAGGAACCGATCGCCAAGAAGGGCGCGCGCATCACCTCGCACATCGCCCTGCCCGGCCGCTTCCTGGTCTTCATGCCGACGGTCAGCCACATCGGCGTCAGCCGCAAGATCGCCTCCGACGAAGAGCGCCATCGCCTGAAGCGGATTCTGGTCCATGAGCGCGGCGAGGCCTCCGGTGGATTCATCGTGCGCACTGCCGCTGACGGTGCGTCGGAAGAGGAGCTGCGGACCGATCTTCGCTTCCTGCTGAATCTCTGGGCCGACATCAAGAAGCGGTCAGACGAGTCAAAGTCACCCGCCCTGATTTATCACGATCTCGGGCTCATTGAACGCATCCTGCGCGATCAAGTCAGCACCAACTTCTCTTCGATCTGGGTCGATTCAGAGGCGGATTACGAGCGGATCGTCCGCTTCCTCAACCGCTTTTCACCCTCGCTCACACGGCGGGTCAAGCTCTACACCAAGGAGACGCCGCTCTTCGAGCAATTCGGCATTCAGGATGAGATCTCGAAGGCTCTGCGATCCAAGGTCTGGCTCAAGTCGGGCGGTTCGATCGTCATCAACCAGACCGAGGCTCTGGTGGCCATCGACATCAACACCGGCAAGTATGTCGGTAAATCGGCGCGGCTCGAAGACACGATCGTCAAGACGAACCTAGACGCCGTGCCGGAGATTGTTCGCCAGATCAGGCTGCGCGACCTCGGCGGCATCATCGTCATCGACTTCATCGACATGGACGACCGCAAGAATCGCTACAAGGTCATGGCTGCTCTCGAAGAGGCGCTCAAGTCCGATCGCGCGCCAACCAAGGTCCTGCAGTTCAATGATTTTGGTTTGGTCGCGATCACGCGCAAGCGCGTCAAGCAGTCTCTCGAACGCACCCTCTCGGTGCCCTGCCCGACCTGCCAGGCCACCGGCATGGTCAAGAGCCCGACGACGGTCTGCAATGAGATTTACACTGAACTGCGCAAGATGAAGAGACACTTCGAGGGCGCCGATGTTCTGCTTCGCGTGAACCCTGAGACGGTGAAGGTTCTCAAGACCAACAACGGGAGCTGGCTGACGGAGTTCGAGGAACTCGTCAGCAAGAACATCCTGGTGAAGAGCGACGCCACGCTGCACCCCGAGCAGTTCGACATTCAGGGGTAGAAAAAAAGCGAGTCTGCAAGACAGCGAAGGCCGGAGTTACTGCTCCGGCCCTCGCGTTTTGAAAATCTCGTTTCCCACCAACCCACTGCCAAGCAACTTTAGGCAAGGAATGGTGTCTAACTTTTTGAACGGAGAGGACTGTCAGTCTCCGGCGATACAGAGAAGGCAAATCGATCATGGAGGTTCCGGCATGTCCCCCTTACGGAGATTATTGATTCGAAGCGTCTTAATCCTATGCGGCACGATAGCCCTAGCGGCTTTTGCGAGCGCCCAGACGTCAACTTCCCCGAATTCTTCGACTTCCAGCCTCTTCATGGCAGGAAAATCCAGTTCCAACGAGTTCCACCTGAACTTCGGCAGCGACTCGAGTAGCCCTGCCGAAGCAACCTATTCGTCTTCGGCGCTGCCTGCCGAGCCCGCGGCCTCGAGCCCGGGCGGGAGTGGAGCTGGGGCTAGCTCCGGGATGGGCGGCGGCGGACAGGAGCAATCACACGGTTGGCGGCGCATCGCATCGCATGGCCTGGCCTTCGATCTCGGTGCCGGCTTCAATGCACCGGTCGGGAATGATGCAAAAAGCGACGAAGGCGGGCCTTTCATCACCTGGGGCGGCAATGTGACTGGAGGCGCCGGACTGCGTTTCTCGCGGAGATTCTCGCTGCTGGGCGAATTCCAGTTTATCGACAACAAGCTGCCCGGAGCATTCATCGCCGAGGTGGGGGGGCAAACCGGGAATGCGCATATCATCTCCATTACCGCTGATCCGGTCATCGATCTCTTTCCGAAGTCGCACAATAGCGTCTACGTGACCGGCGGGGGTGGGTACTATCACAAGTCCACCAACTTTAACGTTGTGGTGTGTTGCGACATCTACGGCTATGGGGTGCCCGTCAGTGTCGACTCATTCTCTTCCAATCAGCTTGGCGGCAGCTTCGGCCTCGGCTTTACGCACAGGCTCGGCGGCACATACAACGACAGCAACATGAAGCTTTTCGCCGAGACACGCTACCTTTTCATCCATACCCCACCGATCACCGAAACCAACGGCCTGGGAACGACAGAGCTGATTCCCGTGACACTGGGCGTGCGCTGGTAGATCGATTTCAATTGGGGCGGCCCGGTATGCGGAGAAGCCTTCCCGCCGCCCTATAGAATTCCCAGCACTCGCAACCGCAACAGTCCGCCCGCGAGCACGCCGATCGGCGAAATCGCAACCAGCGAGAGCTGATACCAGACAGGCTGTTTGCCGCGCAGTTGGAGCGCGCTCATCGCGGCCAGCGCCAGCACCGTCAGCGCCAGCACCAGCACGTGGATCAATGGATTGGCGGCCGCAGCCCATGCGGTCACATAGCCGCCGGCGGCCGCGGCCAGAAATGAGTAGCCCAAGTTGACGAAGACATAACCCGGTTTCGGTTTACCCTCGGTGCCTGTCCAGCTCGGAACAAGCCGCGTCAAGAGCGCGGTCATCGCGATCACCAGCAAGGCCATCACGGCAAAGCCGGCTGCCAGCGCCAGAAATGCGCGAAGAATCACCATGGCTTGCGCTCTTCGTCGGGCTGCGCGCCGACCTCGCCCCGCTCGATCCGATCCAGAAATGCACGCGCCAGCTTGCGTTCACCGGGATGACTCTCGCCGTGGATCGAGCAGAGATCGAGGAACTCGTCGCAAAGCGCATTCCGCTCTTCCTGCTGCGCAAAGACGCCCTGCAAGGCGAGGGCCAGCTCGCGCAGCCGCGCAGCCTCGGGCCACTCGCTGCCCTCGCCCTCGTCACCCAGCAAAGCAATGTCAGAGAAGAGCCCCCGGCGGCCGCGAACGCACTCATCCAGGCAGGCCATCAGTTGCTCGCAGAAGACCTCGGCCAGCGACTCCAACTGGCGAGGTTCTGCTTCATTGTGCGGGTCCATCCGTCTCCCCAACTGGACTGGTGAAGAAGCAAACAATCCTAACAAGAAGCCTCATGGACAACGCTGCGGCTGTCAAGCGACCTGGAGCGGGATTGGAGATTCCGCCATGCTGGAGTCCTCAAGCGATTCTCCTGGCTTCTCCCGGCCCGCATCCAGCACCTTGCGAAGCTCGGTTGCAGGCATCGGCCTTCCAAAGAGCCAACCCTGTGTGAGAATCGAATCATCCCCTTCGGCAAAGTAGCTGGCCTGCTCCTGAGTCTCGACCCCTTCGGCGATGACTCGAAGATTGAGCGCAGAGGCCATCGCTAGAATATTCGGAAGAATAGCCATGCTCGCCGCTTCAGTGCCGATGGCTTGTGTGAAGGCCTTGTCGATCTTGATGGCGTCAACCGAGAGTTCGTGCAGGTATGCAAGACTTGAATACCCGGTACCAAAGTCGTCGATATGAACGTTATGGCCTTTGCGGCGCAGAGCTCGAATAGCCTCGATCGCCACATCGCGCCTGACCGTCGAGCTTTCAGTAATTTCGATTGTCAGACTCTTCGCCGGCACAGCCTCGCGTTTGAGTGAGTCTTCCAGCATGGGCAAAAACTTCGAATCGCTTAAATCGCTTGCAGCAACGTTGATGCTGAGCTTGAATTCGGGATGACTGCGCAGAGTCGTTCCGAGGTCCCGAAGAGAATGACGAAGCACCAACTTTGTGATGGCTCCCACGAAGCCATTCTGCTCGGCGAGCTTCACAAAGACATCCGGGCCGATCGTGTGGCCCTCCTCGTTGGTCCAGCGCACGAGGGCCTCTGCGCCAGCAATCCTCCGGCTCGCCAGATGAACGATTGGCTGATAGAAGACTCGAAGCTTGTCTCGCGCGATGGCGCGGCGAAGTTGCTGTTCGAGGCTCTTGTTGCGGCGATAGAGCAGCGAGACCAGAATGGCGAAGAGACCCGAAGACAACCCGCACAGGGCAACACCGCCTGCGCATCGAGTCCAGTTGGCCTGGACAACTTCAGGGAGCGATGTGAACGCGGTGACGCACGTGAAAAAACGGATTGAGCACCGCGTCGCATAGAGACTATCTCCCACGTGAGCGATTCCCTCAGTGGTGAGAACCGGCATGGAGGCTCCGGAAGACTCGCCAAGCAACCGAACAGGCATCAGGGTCGGCGCGTCAGTGGCTGTTTCGGAGTAGTGCATCGGAGGTGGTTCCAGATGCATTCTTGTATAAGGAGTGAAGACGACAAATGAGTCACCGAGTTGAAGCGTGGTCATCAACTGGCTAGGACTCTGATGAAGACTCAGGTTCTTGTAGATCTTCGTTCCATCCTGCTGAGTTAGATCCGGCTCTGGTTGCGCAATGGAATGCGTGAGCCGGCCCAGCGCAGCTGAACATTCGATCTTTCCATCGCGTACTCGCCCGGCGTCTTTCAGGAAATCCGACTCGAAGATGAGATCGCGAAAATAGCCGATCTCTGCCGCGGAACAGGGCGCATGAGCTGAGGCGCTCATGGCGGCAAGGATGGTTCGCAGCTCGGCTGAGGATGCCTCCCCGTCGGCCATAATCTGGGCGGCATACTGTTCGAGCCTGATCTCAGTGACCCGCACCGTAAATGCGCGAACCAATAGAATTCCCGCCAACGTGCCAGCTGTTGTTGCGATCGCGGCTGCGATCAAGGTCAGCCGCACACGTTTCCGCAAGGTCTTCAACATAGAGTGGCGCCGACACACTCTCTCGACTGAATCGCTTCAGGACCCAAGAGGATTAGGTGTGCTTGATTTCATTTATCGGCGAAGTGACTGGAATCTTCAAGTGATTATGTGACGTGTCGATGAATACTGCGTGCCGGAGGAGCCTGCTAATTCGCGCCGATCCGAAGCTCTGTCTCCTGATCTTGCTGAGCTAACAGGGTTTGGAAGTCATCGGCAGACAGCGGAAGTCCCAGAAACCAGCCCTGAACCTTTATCGAGCTGGCGACGTCGGCAAAATAGGCCGCCTGTTCGTCGGTCTCCACGCCTTCGACGATCACCTCAAGCTTCAAGGCTTCAGCCATCGCGAGGATCTGAGGCAGGATACCCACGGTAACCGCTTCGGTGCCGATCGCCTGGGTGAAGGTTTGATCGATCTTGATCGTATCGATGGAAAGACTGTGGAGGTAAGAGAGGCTGGAGTAGCCGGTGCCAAAATCGTCGATATAGACACTGTGGCCTCTCTGGCGCAGCGCGAGGATCGTCTCCATGGCCTCTTTGTACCGCGCGGTCGAGCTTTCGGTGATCTCGATCGCCAGGCTTTGCGGCTGAACTCCGGAGTCTTCGATTGCCTTGTCGAGCATGGGCAGAAACGCGGGATCGCCCAGGTCCTGCGCCGCCACATTGACGCTAAGTCTGAACTCGGGGTGTTCCTTGAGCGCCTCTCCGAATTCGCGCAGCGCATGGCGCACGACCAGCCGGGTGATCTCGCCAACAAATCCGCCGTCCTCGGCAAGGCGAACAAAGACGGCAGGGCCGACGGCGAAACCTTCTTCATCGGTCCATCTGGCAAGCGCTTCAGCTCCCACGATCCGTCTGGTGGCCAGATCGATGATTGGCTGATAGACCAACCGAAGCTCATCCCTGGCGATTGCGCGCCGGAGCTGTTGCTCCATGTTGCTGCTGCGTCGATATCCGAGAGAAGCCATCCAGCCGAAGAGCGCGCCGAGAGTACCGCCAAACGCAATGATGTATCCCAGCACGGCGCGGTCCGCTTCCAGAGCATCCAGAATGGTGAGGTGCGTGGTCGTGCAACTGAGCTGATCGGCAGTGCAACGGGTGAAGTAGAGTGTCTGCCCCTTGCGGAGCATTCCCTCGGTGGTGAAGACGGCATCGTCGGGCTGGGGCACCGTGCTGAGCAGCCTGCCGGGATTGAGGCCCGATGCGGGCTTTACCGTCATGATGAAGGGCAGGGTCGATGCATCGACACGCCTGCCCGCCCCTGAGTTAATCACCACATACAGATCCTTGAATTGCAGGCCGAGGGTCGGCTGATCACGAACCTGGAGCGCTCCACTCACTCGATAGACATTGGTTCCTCCCGGCATGATGTAGGCCGGCTTCATCGGCTCGCGCGGCAGATCTGCGTGGCTCAACGTGGTTGAGCATTCGATCATTCCATTGCGAATGCGGCCGCCATCGCGCAGAAAATCGGTTTGGAAAAGCAACTTGCGAAAGTAGGCCACCTCCGCCTCTGAGCAGTAGGGGTAGGGCGAAGAGCTCATCTTTTTCATCGTGGCATAGGTTTCTTTGAGGGTCGCGTTCTCCTCGGCGATCAGCCGATCCGCGTCCTGTTGGAGATGATGGCCGGCTTGCCGGAGCGCCAGACCAGCCCCCAAAAGGAAGCCCGCGCAGGATCCGGCGACAGTGCCGAGGATCACGGCAGCCAGGGTCATCAGAACGCGCTGTCTTGCTGTTTTCATCTATCTATTTGCCGACCTGCGCCCTTCGACTGACAACATACGCGAAGACGCCACCGCGTGCAACCAGCCAGGCCCCATTTTAGGGTGTGTCATTCGAGGTTCCCGAAGACCTTTGGCCGGGCCGGTTCGACCGGAGAGTGCGACGGACCGAAAGCCGCGAACAGTTCCTGTAGGGCTCTTCTGTGATCCAACGGGATTCGCCCATTGAATTTCCCGGAGTTTTAGCCTATGCTTGAGATGCAGACGAGTTTGTCCGCCTGAGTTTGCCGTGAGCACGCCGGCTGGCGGAGAGATGAGTGGGCTTACAGCCCACTTTTTATTTGCGGAAAATTTCAGGTTTTTTGGGGCTGTTTCAAGGGAGATTCCGCTCTTTGAGCGGGTAAGTGAACGAGGTTCCAGGCGAGCGAATCAGCCCGCCGGAGTATTGGGAACGATGGCGGTCAAGCTGGACGAAATTCGATCGGCGGCGGCTCGCGTGGCGGGCTCACACGGGCTGGAGTTGGTGGATTTGGAGCTGGTGGGTCCGACGAAGGAACGGGTGCTTCGTGTATTTCTCGAGAAAAATGCCGAGGGCCGCGCGAGGCTGAAGGCGGCAATTGCGGCCGGGAGCGGGGACGAGAATCTGCCCGAAGGGCTGGCGAAGGAAATTCAGGAAGGCAAGGTCAGCCAGGATCGCCTCGAGCAGCTTTCCGGCATCACACATGAGGACTGCGAGACCTTCAGCCGGGATTTCGGTGTGCTGCTGGATGTGGAAGATCTGGTCCCGTTCGGCGAGTACACGCTCGAAGCCAGCTCTCCGGGACTGGACCGCAAGCTGAGCCGGCCAGAGGAGTTTCAGCGGTTTCTGGGCAGTCTGGTGAAGGTGCAGACCTTCGAGCCCATTCGCAACAACCGGCATTGGCAGGGACGACTGACGGCCAGCACCGGCGACATTCTCACGCTCGACCTGAACGCGGTCAAGCAGAACAGCAAGAGCCGGAAGACCGGCGTGAGTACGGTAGAGATTGCGCTGGCCAACGTCGAAAAGGCGCAGCTTGTGCCGGAGTTTTGAAGAAAGACTGCTTCTAGCTTCTAGCTCCTAGCTTCTAACGCTCGCGCAGCGGAAGCAGCGATTGTGGTGATCGCAGGAACAAGCTAGGAGCTAGCGGCTAGTAGCTAGGAGCTAAGAGAGAGTATGGCCAGCGTTTTGTATCAGAGTATCGAGCTCTTGAGCCAGGAGAAGGGTATTGACCCCGGCGTCGTTGTCGGCGCGGTCGAGGAGGCCATCGCCCTGGCCACGCGCAAGTATTACAAGACCCAGGAGAACATGCGCGGGGAGCTGAACAAGGAGACCGGCGCAATCACGGCCTACATCTACAAAACGGTGGTGTCCGACGACGAGCCCATCGAAGACCCCCTCAACCAGATCACGCTCACCGAGGCCAAGGAGTTGGCGCCGGATGTTGAGGTGGGCAGCGAGATCAGGACCTACAAGGACACCACTCCGCTGGGCCGCATCGCGGCGCAACTGGCCAAGCAGGTCATCTTCCAGAAGGTCCGCGAGGCCGAGCGCGACACCGTCTTTCAGGAGTACGCCCACCGCGAAAAGGAAGTGCTGAATGCTACGGTGAAGCGGATCGAGGGCCAGGACGTGATCTATGACTTGGGCAAGGCCGAGGCGCGTTGCCCCAAGCGCGAGCAGTCGCGGCTCGAGCAGTTTTCGATCGGCGAGCGGGTTCGCGTGGTCCTTCTCAAGGTGGACCGCGCCGCCAAGGGGCCGCAGGTCATCGTCTCACGCGCCGCGCCGGAGCTGGTGCAGAACCTCTTTCAGTCAGAGGTTCCCGAGATCTATGACAGCACCGTGGTGATCAAGGCTATTGCGCGCGAAGCCGGCGAGCGCACCAAGATTGCAGTGCAATCGCGAGACAAAGACGTTGACCCGGTTGGCGCCTGCGTGGGAATGAAGGGCATGCGCGTGCAGTCGATCATCCGCGAATTGCGCGGAGAGAAGATCGACATCATCGAGTTCTCCGATGAAATAACAACCTTTGCCGAGAAAGCACTGCAGCCGGCCAAGGTCAGCCGCGTCTCGATCACCGACCTGACCGAAAAGCAGCTCGAAGTGATCGTCGATGACACGCAGCTCTCGCTGGCGATCGGCAAGAAGGGCCAGAATGTGCGTCTGGCGGCCAAGCTGCTCGGCTGGAAGATCGACATCAAGAGCGAAGAGGAGAAGCGGCAGGAGGTCGAGCAGCAGATGCAGGACCTCACCGGAGGTCCCTCGACGCCGATCGAACAGGTTTCAGAGCTGGGCGACGGCATTATTCAAAAGCTTGTTGCCGCCGGCATCACCACCGTCGAGGCGTTGGCCGACATGACACCCGAACAGCTCGAAGAGATCCCCGGCATTGGCGAGAAGACGCTGGAGCGCATCAGCGTCGCCGTCCGCCACTACTTCGGCCAGTTCGAAGAAGGCGAGGCGGGTGCGGCGCAAGAGGCCACGGATGCGGGGACCGGCAAGACCGAAGAAGCGGGCGAAGCGGCTCAGCTCTCCGGCGAAGCAGCGGCTGTGACAACAGCAGTGCTCGAAGAAGTTGCGGAAGGCGCGGCTGAGCCACAGGCACAAGAGATCGAAAGCGAAGGCGCGGCAGAGGACGAGAAGACAGCGAAAGAGGACGGCGCCTAGGATGCGCCGTTTCTTTCAAGCACGATCGGACGATAACGGAAGTTTTTTGAAGAGCAGCCAATGCCATGAGGTAGCTATGAGCGACTAAGGGCTTTGGGCGTCACACTGTGAAAAGAGGCGGATGAGTAAGGTTCGAATTAACGATCTTGCGCGCGAGATGGAGGTCAAGAGCCGGCAGGTTCTCGACGTGTTGGCGGAGCTTGGCCTGGCCGCTGGAAAGACCCACTCCAGTTCGCTGGAGGAGTATGAGGCTGACAAGGTTCGCGCGCATTTTGAGCGCGGATCGCGTCCCTCGGGCCAGACAACGGCACAGGCGTCCCGCGCCCCGCAGGGCATTGCGCCCAAGATAGATCTCTCGCATATCTCCAAGCCTGGCGATGTGCTGAAGGCCGTCCTGGCAAAGAAGCAGGAAGAAGAGGCGACGGCGCGCCACACACCGGCGAAGGCCGCCGCCCGTCCGGCTGCCGTGCCCGCCCCAGCTCCGGCAAAGCCCGCGACGCCAGCGGTAGTTGCCGCTCCGCCCGCTGCGCCGGCTCATCCGGAACCTCGCAAGATCGTTCCCCAGCCGCGCTCCGCACCGCCAATCGTGGTCGCGCCGCCCCCGCAGCCCGCGATTGCGAGTCGCCCGCCCGCTGGACCGGTCGTCGCGAAAGCTCCTGCGGGCGCCGCAGCCCCATCACGCCCGGCCGTTGCTGCCGCGCCACCCGCTGCGGCTGTGGTGGTGAAGCCCGCCGCAGCTCAGGCGGGCGCCACCCATACAGCTCGCGAAGGCCGCGCACACGCCGCCGAGAAGCCAGCGACCGCGAAGCCAGCCGCGCCTCCGATCGCAGAACCGGAAGCACCAGCTCCTGCCGTCGCCATTGCGGCAGAGAGCCCTGTGGCGCCAGTCATCGCTGTTGCGACTCCGGCCGCTGAAATAGCTCCGTCACCGGCAAGCACTGCCTCGTCAGTTGTCGAGGCCCCGGCAGCCGTGCCGGAATTGGCAGCCGCAAGCAAGGTCGCGGTGACCGAAGCTGTCGCCACGCCTGCGCCTCAAACTGCACACCGCACCAAGGGACATGCGCAGACGCCAGCGCCCGCTCCGGCTCAGCCCGTGCGCCGCATGGTGATGCCGCAGACCGGACCCCGGCCGGTTTACACCGCGCCCCCAGTTGCCGCCGCTCCAGCGCCCTCCAACGGAGCCGCCGCAGCCGGAGCCGGCATCCAGCGCGGCAGGCCGATCTTCGACCGCAGGCCCTCTGGCGGTCCGGGATCTTATCCCCAGCGGACACCCGGCGGCGCTTCTGGAGCGCCAGGCCAGTTCGCCGGTGGTCCGCGCCCGAAGCATCCGACACGCAGCACACCCGGCGGCTACGCCGGCCCTGGCGGCAGCGGCGCGCCCGGAGCACGTCCTGGCTTCGGCGCACGTCCTGGCTTTGGCGGCCCGCGTCCCGGCGGGCCACCGCGGCCCGGCGGCCCTCCATCAACCGGCGAAGCGCCTCCTCGTCCGGCACGCGCTCCTTCAAGAGGACGCGGCGGGCGCCCGCAGTATCCCAAGACCAAAGAGGGCCCGATGAAGGGCTTCGTGCCGCCGCCACGCTATGGCGGTGTGCAATTTGGCAGCGAGCCTTTGCCGATTACCCGCGAGATCACCGTCACCGAGGGCATCAGCGTCAAGGATCTGGCCGAGAAGCTCGAAGTTCGCGCCAAAGACCTCATCGCTTCTCTTCTCATGAGCGGCATCTTCGTCACCGTCAATCAATCTCTCGATGCGGAGATGGTCAAGGATGTGGCCGCTAAATTTGGCGCCGCCGCCACCGTCATCAGCTACGAAGAGGAGATCGCCAACCAGGCCATCGAAGAGGTCCTCGAAGCCGACAACACAGAGGAGCTTGAGGTTCCCCGTTCACCTGTGGTCACGGTCATGGGCCATGTCGATCACGGCAAGACCTCGCTGCTCGACGCCATCCGCGAGACCGACGTGGCAGCCGGCGAGGCGGGCGGCATCACGCAGCACATCGGCGCCTACAAGGTGAAGTTCACCAAGGAAGGCTCTCCAGCCTCGGGCCGCGAGATTGTCTTCCTCGACACACCGGGCCACGAAGCATTCACTCGCATGAGAGCCCGCGGGGCCAAGGTGACGGACATTGTCGTCATTGTGGTCGCTGCAGACGACGGAGTGATGCCCCAGACCCTTGAGGCCATCGACCACGCCAAGGCCGCAGAGGTGCCAATCATCGTGGCCGTCAACAAAATCGACAAGCCCGAGGCCAACCCCGACCGGGTTAAAAAGCAGCTTGCCGATCGCGGACTGATTCCCGAAGAGTGGGCCGCTGGGGGCGAAGGAACGGTCTTCGTCGAGGTCTCCGCCAAGAAGCGCATCCACCTCGATCTGCTTCTCGAGATGATCTGTCTGGTCTCGGACCTCAAGGCTCCCAAGGCAACTCCGGGCCGCAAGGCCGTTGGCTCGGTGCTCGAAGCCAAGCTCGATCGCGGCCGCGGCGCAGTGGCAACCGTCCTGGTTCAGGACGGCACGCTGCACCTCAACGACAGCTACATCGTCGGCAACACCTTCGGCAAAGTCCGCGCGATGTTCGACGACCGCGGCCGCGCGCTGGAGGTCGCAGGTCCCTCCACTCCAGTTGAGGTTCTGGGCCTCGAAGCGATGCCTGACTCGGGCGACACATTCCTGGTCGTTGCCGATCGCGACAAGGCCAAGAGCATCGCCCAGTACCGCAAGATGAAGGAGCGCGAAGCTCAACTCGCCAAGAGCTCCAGAGTCTCGCTCGAAGGATTGGCGGAGCAGATTCGCCAAGCGGGCGTCAAGGATCTGCCACTGATCATCAAGGGCGACGTTACCGGCTCGGTCGAAGTGCTGGCCGACTCGCTGGTCCGCATGTCCACCGAGAAGGTGCGCGTCAAGGTCATTCACTCGGGGGTCGGCTCGATCACCGAAAGCGACGTGCTGCTGGCGACAGCATCGAACGCCATCATCATCGGCTTCAACGTGCGCCCGGAGCGCAAGGCCGCCGAGCTGGCGCAGCAGGAGAGCGTCGAGATTCGGCTCCACTCGATCATCTACGAATTGCAGGACGAGATGCGCCTGGCGATGCTGGGCTTGCTCGATCCCACATTCAAGGAGAACTACCTGGGTCGCGCCGAAGTCATCAACGTCTTCCGCATTCCCAAGATCGGCGTCATTGCCGGCTGCCGCGTGCAGGATGGCGTCATTCGCCGCGATGCCGAGGTCAAGGTGATGCGTGGCGGCGAACAGGTCTTCAAAGGCAAGGTCAGCTCACTCAAGCGCTTCAAAGACGACGCTCGCGAAGTGACCAATGGCATGGAGTGCGGCATCGGCCTGGGCGGCTTCAACGATATCAAGGAAGGCGATCTGATCGAGGCCTTCTCGACGGAGAAGTTAGCCGCCGACCTAGGCGCGCTTACCTCAGCCAAGGCATAACTCAACTTAGCTCAAGGAAACCGGCCCGCCTCTCACCACGAGAAGCGGGCCGATTTCTATTGGTGCGACTACAGCGGGTACCTCTCCAATTGAATGCAGTGCCGGGCAACCGCGCGGCTTAGTCCAACAGCATCGGCAGGCGTCGATCTGGCCAGCCGCCGCAGAATTGCCAGTTGCGTCCGCAGAAGATCGCCTTCACCGCAAGCGGCAAGCACGCGGCGCGCGGCGCGCTCGGCCAGAGCGATCGTCTCTTCGGCCAGCAATCCCGTCATCGCGGCAGCAGCTTCGGCGGAGCCGGCATTTGCGGCAGCGAGTTTGCGCGCACGCAACAGGGCCGACTCCAGTGCATAAACCTGGGTGATAATGTCAGCCAGGTCCGCCATGATCTCCTGCTGCTCCTGAAGGGCAGTCATGAAGCGCTGACTTGCCACACCAGCGGCAAAGAGCGCGATCTTCTTCGTCGAGGTGAGAGCCTCGGCCTCGCGCGACAATAACTCGCCTCCGCTGGAACCGGAATCGAAGCTCGGCGGCTGGGTCACCTCATCCATGAGCTTCTTGATCGCGGGAAGCAGAGGAAGCTGCCCGCTGAGTGCGCGCTTCATCAGCCAGCCGGTAATGATCAGCCGATTGATCCCGTTGGTTCCTTCGAAGATTCGATTGATACGGGCGTCGCGATAAAATCGTTCGGCCGGATACTCCTCGACATACCCGTAGCCGCCCATGGTGGCGATCAGTTCGTCAGCCACGATAGTCATCATCTCCGAGCCATAGACCTTGAGAATCGAGCACTCGACCGCGTACTCCTCGATGCGCCGCTGAGTCTCCCGAGGGTCGTGAGCAAGCTCGGGGCTAAGGGCGTAAATGCCAGCGTCGATCATGCCCACGGTGCGATAAGCCATGCTCTCAGCCGCATAGATGCCGTCTGCGCACGAGGAGATCTTGCGCTGAATGAGGCCGAACTCGGAGATCGATTTACCGAAGGCACGACGCTCTTTGGCGTAGCGAATCATGTGGCCCAAGGCGATGCGCGCGCCGCCGATGCAGGCGACACCGAGCTTGAATCGGCCGACATTCAACACGTTGAAGGCAATGTGGTGGCCCTTGCCCGCATCGCCCAGCAGATTTGAGGCGGGAATCCTGCAGTTATCGAGCACGAGAGGGCAAGTGGAGGAACCGCGGATGCCCAGCTTGTGCTCTTCGGCTCCCACAGTCAACCCAGGCGTGTCGCGTTCGATGAGGAAGGCGGAGAATCTCTCGCCATCGATCTTGGCAAAGACGGTGTAGAGGCTGGCGATGCCGCCGTTGGTGATCCACATCTTTTCGCCGTTGAGCGTGTAGGTGCTTCCATCCGGCGAGAGTGTGGCGCGCGTGCGGATGTGCATCGCATCGGAGCCGGAAGTGGCTTCGGAGAGCCCGTAGCCGCCGATCCACTCGCCCGATGCGAGCTTCGGCAGGTAGCGCCGCTTCTGCTCATCGGTGCCGTACCAGACAAGCGGCAAGGTGGCGATGCCGACATGGGAACCGAAGGCCGTCGAAAAGCTGGCCAGCATCGACAAGTGGTCGGTGACGAGCGTGGAAGCGACCTTGTCCATGCCCATACCGCCGTACTCTTCGGGTACATCGACCGAGGTAAAGCCCAGCTCGCCAGCCTTGCGCAGCAGTCCGGCGAGAACTCCGGGCTGCTTCGATTCGATGGCTGCCGCGTTGGGCAAGATCTCTTCGCGGGCAAACTGAGCGGCCGTTGCGGCGATCTGACGCTGCTCCTCGGTTATATCTTCTGGAGTGAAGATCTCGGCCGGCGTACGAGATTCGAGCAAAAAACTGCCGCCCGCGGCGGCAACGATCGGAGAAGCGGAAAGCACGGACATAAACTAACCTGCCTCCTGGGGGTGGCCTGCTCTGCGATGCCCACTTGGTTCGATCTTGCGGACCGGAGAAAGAATGAGTCGCTTCTTCGCGCCAAGCTCAACAAATACAATCAATGAGATGCTTTAGAGTTGCAAGATGATTGAGTGAATCGATGAATATTCCCCAATTTACCCTCAATGACCATGAACAGGAATTTGCCGATCGCCATCTGCTGCATGGTGTCGTCGCCAAGTGGGCCAAGGAGAGACCAGCGGCTCCCGCTCTCGTCAGCGCCGAGAGCGGCCGCACAGTTTCGTGGGGGGAATTCGACTCTCTCACCACAAAGTTGGCAGCCGAGCTTTTGCGTCTCGGTTTCGCGAAGAGCGATTTTCTGGTCACGCTGCTGCCGATGTCGGTCGATCACGTGCTGCTTGAGTACAGCTGCTTCAAGATCGGCGTAATCGTGGCACCGCTCGATCTGCGCATGTCGCCCGCCGAGATACTTCGAGCGCTGGAGACTCTGCATCCGCGCGGCTTTGCCGGTCTTGGAGTCAGGGGGCCGCTCGATCTTCGATCGCTGTGGCGCGAGGTGCAGGCGCGATGCGGATGGATAGAGCAGTTGATTGCGGTGGATTCCGACGAAGAGATTCTCGGGACGCGGTCTTTTGCATCGATCGTGAATGAAGCGTCGACGCGTGGAAGTGACGCGGGCTCTGTGGCAGGTGTTGTCGAGATTGCAGTCAACGCAAACGATGGCGCGCTGGTCATCTTTACCACTGGATCGACGGGATCGCCCAAGCCCGCACTGCTCTCACACCGCAACATCACCGTCCAGAACATGTGCATGTGCGGCGCTTTTTTCGGCGGCGACCGTGGCTCGAGCATTTTGGTCAACCTGCCTGCGTCGCACGTCGGCGGTCAGACCGAGGCACTGATGAGCATTCTCTTCGGCGGGGGCACGGCGGTGCTGCTGGAGATCTTCGATGCTGCCCGATCGATGCGCGCCGTGACAGAGCATCGAGTCGAAATCCTCGGCCAGATACCTGTGATGTACAACCTCGAGTGGATGCTGAAGGACTATGATCGCCATGATCTCTCCAGCTTGAAGTTTGCTGCCTACGGCGGAAATGCGGTTTCGAGGGCGTTTGTGGATCAACTTGCCGCCATGGCGCCTGTCGTCGGCACCGGGCTGGGACTCACTGAGACAGCCGGTTTCTGCACCTATATTCAGGCTGGCGTCGATGGGCGGGAGACGATCGTCGCCGGGCTCGGCCACGATATGCCGGTCTATCCGTGCACGATCCGCGAGCCGATGCGCGCCGATGGCAGCGCTGGCGATGAGTTAGCGCCCGGTGAGGTTGGCCAGATATGCTTTCGAGGGCCGCAGACCTTTCTCGGCTATGTGAACGATCAGGCGGCCACTGCCCGAGCGATTTCACGCGATGGATTCCTCTACACCGGCGATCTTGGCTACAAAGACGCGGCCGGCCTGCATCTGACCGGACGGGACAAATGGGTGATCAAGTCGATGGGCTACCAGATTTTTCCCGGCGATGTGGAGAGGCACATCTCGAGCCTTACAGAAAAGGTCGCCAATTGTGTTGTCATCGGCGTCGCCCACGCGGCCGCAGCTGAAGCGCCGGTCGCTCTCGTCGAGAAGAGGCCTGGGGCGGAGGTGAGCGCGCAAGAACTCGACCGGCACGCGCGCGCTCTCTCCGCGTATATGCGACCGCGCCATTGGATCATTCTCGAAGCCGGCCAGATGCCGTTGAATCGAGTTGGCAAGCCCGACTACCTGCGCGCCCAGGAGATAGCGCGAAAGGAAATTGCCGAGCTGCGCGCTCGCGGTGAGTGGGACAGCAGCTACGAAAAAGCTGAGCGATACGAGCCGGAATGAAATCCAACCGCGGTCGAGCCGGTGGAGTTATTTCTGAGAGGCCGCTTGTCGGGCGCCTGGTCTTTGTTTGATCTGGCTAAGGAGCGGGTAAACCTCTTCCGTTGAATTCAGCACGAAACTATCAGCCGTTGGCGCAGTCTTGTCGGCTTTGATCTTGCGAAGAGCCTCCAGCAGATAAACCTCAACAATCTCAAACTTATATTTGGCCATTGTCGGTTTCACTTCAAGAACCGCGTCGCGGACCCGCATCGCATCGTATGTGTTGGTGAAGAAACGGACCGGCCTGCGTCCCGGAAAGCGCGGATCGGGAATGGCCAGAAACTTTCCGCTCCAGGCACGAATCGCGCAAACACGGAACCCTTCGGAGTATTCTCCGAGAAGCACATCAAGCGACTGCGGTTGGATCATCCGTGGCTGCCTCCTGCCTCATTTCCGGGCTCACCCCACCCCGCGAGCCCATCAGAGCATGGATCGTATTGACTCCCAACGTCTTGCGCTGGATATCGTGGAGTCCTATGCACCAAATCTACTGCAAAAGTGCGGGTTCGTCATCCTTCAATCCCTGGGAGGAATGAAGACTGTCACTGCTACGTTCTGAAACCGCCCGAAATCGGTGGTTTTTGGTCAAAAATGCGCCTTTTGAGCCAAAAAACGGGCAGAATCCGTGGTTTTTGGCCTGAAAACTCAGACCCATGGAACCCAGCGCGGGTCACACCGGCGGACCCCCTCAGTAAGTAACATGCCTTTGATAGCTCGCTCGATGAATTTCACTGACCTGCACTGTAATGCTACATTTCTGCTCGGCAAGAGTTTTCGGGAGCGCAAGCACGAGAATCTCCGATGCCATCTGTGATAAGCCGCGTTTGAATTCATCGCTTCGACCAGCCAGAATTTGCAGGTTGAGCGCGACAAAGGACTGATTGTTTTGGCCATCTCCAATTAGAAAATTGTCATGCCTTATCACCCGGCTCTTGATGTCTCCAGCTACAAATTGTCCCGTTGAAATCAAAGAATCGTGAAGTTTCCTGATGATCTGCGGCCAGTCCGGCTTATCAGCAACGTTGGCCGAATACTCGAAGATGCAATGAGGCATCTTTCAATCCCCTATCCGCGCTGCCGGGTACCGTTGGTCTCGATACTGAGACCTGGGCGTGGCGCTGGACGCGCAGTCCTTACTGCAAGAGCGGCTGTTCGTCATCTTTTCCGTTGCCGTTGCCGTTGAGCTCTTCGGGCGGGATTATTACGGCTGCGGCTACCTTGTCCTCAGGCTCGAGATTCAATAAGCGAACGCCTTGCGTGGCGCGGCCGGCGGCGCGAATGGTCTTGGTGTCGATGCGGATGATCTTGCCGAATTGGCTGATGACCATCAGCTCGCTGCTCTCGTTGACCAGAAGAATCGAGGCCGTCTTGCCGACCTTCGGAGTGGCCTTGAGGTTGGTAACACCCTGGGCGCCCCGCGCCGTCAGACGGTATTCGTCGACATCCGTTCGCTTGCCAAAACCGTTTTCAGTCACGGTGAGGATGAGCTGCTGGGTCACACCCAGCTTTTCATCCAGGCGCGTGACAGCCTTGTAGGAGTCTTCTTTCACCCGCTCGGCCAGATTGACAGCCCCGGAATCGACCAGCTTATTGCGATAGTCCTCTCTGAACCTTGTCAGAGCTTCCTCTGCCTCCGCGCAGGCCGCGCGCAGCTCGCTGAGCTGACCTGTCAGTCCAAGGCGCACGGCACACTCGTCGCGCTCGGCGTCTCGCATCGCGTCGGAGCTGGTGATGGCCGCACCAATTACGTAGTCGCCCTTCCTGAGCGAGATGCCACGGTTTCCGGCGGCATTGCGGCCCATGGGCCGCAGACCAATACCGCTGCGCTCGGCGTCGTACTCTTCGTCAAAACGGATGGCCATGCCATCGCGCGTGGCAAGAAAGATGGTTTGCTTGCCGTTGGTCAGGCCGGCGGATACCAACTCATCGTCTTTGTCAATGCCGATGGCGATGATGCCGCGAGCCATGACGTTGGAGAAGTCCTTGAGCGGCGTCTTCTTTACAGTGCCCTGTTGCGTGGCGAAGAAGATGAACTTGCCTTCTTCTTCAAGATCGCGCACGGGAAGGATGGCACGGACATTTTCGCCGGGCTGGAGATCGAGCAGGCTCTGCATCGACTTGCCCTTGCCCGCGGCGCCCACGTCGGGGATCTCGTAGATCTTGAGCCAGTAGACGCGGCCCGTGTTGGTGAAGCAGAGGAGGAAGGCGTGGGTCGAGTCGACGATCAACTGCGCGACAAAATCTTCTTCGCGCGTCTTCATTCCCATGCGCCCGGTGCCGCCGCGGCGCTGTTGGCGATAGATGCTGATGGGCGTGCGCTTGAGGTATCCCTGGTGGCTCACCGTGACGGCGACCTGCTCGTCTGCGATCAGGTCTTCGAGCTGCAACTCGGCGCTCTCGTCGATGATCACCGTGCGGCGCGGGTCGCCATACTTGTCGCGGACCTCTTCGAGTTCGCTGATGATGACCGCGCGCAGCTTCTTTTCGCTGGCGAGGATCTCTTCGTACTCGGCGATCTTCATGCGGATCTCGGCGAGTTCTTTGAGGATCTCATCGACAGAGAATTGAGTTAGTCGATAGAGTTGCAGTTCGAGGATGGCATCGACTTGCCGGAGTGTCAGGCCTTTTTCTTCGTGGGGCAGCCGCTCACGGCCGAGGTTGATGACGATCTCTTTGCCCTTGCCCCAGGCGTAGAGGTTTTCACGAGCTTCGACACGCGAACCGGAGGCGCGAATGATGCGGATGACACTGTCGAGGTTGTCGATGGCGATCTTGTAGCCTTCGAACTGGTGTTCGCGCTCGCGAGCCTTGCGCAACAGGAAGACGGTGCGGCGCTGCACGACATCGACGCGGTGATCGATGAAGGCGCGAATGGCCTGATCGAGCCCCATCTCTCGCGGCTGCCCGTTGAGCACCGCGAGAAAGATCATGGAGAAGCTCTCTTGCATCTGGGTATGCTTGTAGAGCTGATTGAGCACGATCTCAGGCTGCGCGCCGCGCTTGAGCTCGATGACGATCCTCATGCCGTCGCGGTCGCTCTCGTCGCGAACGTCGCCTATGTCGTCGACGATCTTGTCGTTGACCAGCTCGGCGATGCGCTCGATGAGCTTGGACTTGTTGACCTGATACGGGATCTCGGTGACGATGATCGCCTGTCTCTCTTTGGTCAGGTTTTCCTGGGCCACCCTGGCGCGCATCATGAAGCGGCCGCGTCCTGTCTTGTAGGCCTGGGCGATGCCGGACTTTCCGTAGAGGAAGCCGCCTGTGGGGAAGTCGGGACCTTGCACGTGCTTCAAGACTTCGGCAAGGCCGGCGTTGGGATTCTTGACCAGAGCGATTGTTGCGTTCACAACTTCAGTGAGGTTGTGTGGCGGAATGTTCGTCGCCATGCCGACGGCAATGCCATTGGAGCCGTTGACGATCAACGTCGGAATTCGCGTAGGCAGCACCGTGGGCTCGTCGGTGGTCTCATCGAAGTTGGGCGTCATATCGACGGTCTCCATCTCGATGTCGGCCATCATCTCTTCGGCGATGCGCTCCATGCGGCACTCGGTGTAGCGGTAGGCAGCGGGAGGATCGCCATCGACCGAGCCGAAATTGCCCTGCCCGTCGACCAGCGGATAGCGCAGCGACCAAGGCTGCGCCATGCGAACTAATGCGTCGTAAACAGACGAGTCGCCGTGCGGGTGATACTTCTTGAGGCACTCGCCCACAACACCGGCGCACTTGGAGTATTTCTTGTTGTGCTGCAGACCCTCGCGGTCCATGGCCGTGAGAATGCGGCGATGCACGGGCTTGAGGCCGTCGCGCGCATCGGGCAACGCGCGCCCGACGATCACCGACATGGAGTAGGCGAGATAGGAGCGGCGCATCTCCTCTTCAATGTTCATGGAAACGAAGTTGGTGCCGCTATTGGGCGGTGTCCCGCCTTCGAGAGGGAGAAGAGGATTCTGATCGTCTGCCATAGAGGTCTTATCGGGCCCGCCCGAGAGGCGGAAGAAAGGGGCCGAAAACAGAGGGGCCGAGTTCCGCGGGCTGTGCTTCTATTTTACCGCGTAAAAGGCGGTTTCAGCAAGGCAAACACCTATAAATAAGTCCTTATTATGGTTTAATTTATACTCCGTCGCGCGCGCTCTTCCGGAGGCCGGTCCCGTTCACGCAGAGCGGCGTGTCCCAACCTTGGATTTGGAGGTGGATTTGGCCTTCTTTTTGGTCTTTTTTCTGCTCTCAACGGCGTCGTCACCCAGGCCGGCCAGCATCACCGGCGGACGGTCGGGAAATTGGACGATCAGCGACAACTTGCCGCCAACGCCCTCAATATAGCTGCGCAATGTCGAAAGATACAGATCTGCCCGTTTCTCGATGCGCGAGACGCCTTCCTGACCGATCTTGAGCTTCTTCGATAGCCGCGCCTGAGTCAGTTTCCGCTGACGGCGCAATTCGCGCAGATTCAACTCCTCAGCAATCATCTCCGCTGTGCGCTGCTCTACGGACTGCCTGAACTCTTCCGATTCTCTGGCAAGCATTTCTTCAAGAGAGACCGTTGAATAGGCCATCACTGTTTCTCCTTCTTCGCTGAAATCGCCCGTTGGTGCTGATCAAAGCGATACCACGACGCCTTACAGCAAGCCCGGCAGGCTGAGTACACAGAAGACCGCTTGCAAGAGCACTGTGGCCCCGGCAGCGCTCATTGCGAGATGGCCGTGCTGGCTTTCGTAGGCGTCGGCGAAGACTCCGGCTACGAATGTCAGCAGAAACGGAAGCGCCCAGAGCCAGGGGCTTCCGGGCGCGCCGGTCATTGTCAGAGCAAGAAGGACTAAAGCGCAGATCAGAGGAACGGAGTTCCCGAAGTAGCGCGAACGGCGGAAGCAAAGATAGAGAAGCGATGCGGATGCTGCAGCGATTGTGATGCCGGCATTCGGAAGAGTGGAGAAAAGGCGCCGGGCCGGATCGAGCGAGAACCAGAGGAATCCAGCGGCGGAGCGGAAGAGATAGCTGAAGGCGTCGGGCGAGAATCCGTAGCAGGCAAAAACAAGCAGAAAGGCTCCCGCCACAGCTGCCAACACGACCGGCAGCACCTGTGAGCGCCGCCCCTCGGCGATCCACAGCATGGCTGCCAATCCCAGCAGTGCGACCACGGGAAGCGCGGCGATGTGCGAGGCGGCAGCCAGGCCAAAAGCGGCGGTCAACAAAACGATTCGCGGACGCCATTTTCGCACCGGTCCCTGCATGGCATGAGCCACTCCAATGCAAGTGTAGAGGCCGCCATAAACTCCCAGCGCAGCCAGCACCTCGGGGTTGGGCGCGACACAGGCTCGCAGCACGGCGGGAGAGAAGCAATAGAGCGCCAGCGCGGTGTATCCGCCCCAGTTGCCATAGAGCCGCCGCGTTACCCACCAGAGGCCCGCGCCTAGAAAGCATCCTGCGGCTAAGAACGGCAGCCGCAATAGAAGCAGGGTATGGGTGAGCTGGTGGCGCAACTCCCAGGTGCTGAGATTTGGGCCGGAGGGTCCTGCTTCAACCTGCACGACGCGGTCTTCAGGTTTGCGGAAGTGGTCGAGCACGCGCTCAGCCAGCAGATTGAGCGTGAGCGGCAGCCCGGCCAGCCGGTAGGCGAGAATGCCATCGTGAATGTTGCCGCAACTGGTGAAGTAGCCGGCCAGAGGCGATGGACGCTCCCACATCTCGCGTCCGCAGCGCGCGTATTGGTAATCGCGGTCGGTGAGCGTCTGGCGGCTGGTCAACCACAATCCCTGAATGAGAAAGATCGTGAGCAGAGCCGCGGCGATGCGCTGCGGCAGATTGAAGCGAAAGCGGCGGAGGCTGGCGAACCGGTGGGTCATCGCGGTCAAGAGGACCCTTTCAGTCTAACCGGCGGACCGGAATAACGGTTTCCTAGCACTGGAGAACTTCCACAGTGCTATGCTCTTCTGCAAGGGCATTCGCATGAGCAGTTTCTTCACACTCGGCCATTCGAACCATGAGTATTCGGCGTGGCTCGCCCTCGTAAGGAAGCACGGGATTGAGGTTGTAGTCGATACGCGCAGTTCGCCCTACTCGAAGTTCGCGCCACAATTCGACAAGGAAGTGATGCAGCGTTCTCTTGAGGAAGCGGGAGTTCGTTATCTCTTCTTCGGCTCTGAACTGGGTGGACGTCCTGCCAATCCAGCCTACTACGACGCCAAAGGCCACGTCCTTTACAGCCGCTTGCGCGACGATGCCCGCTTCCAGGCGGCCATTGCGCGGCTTGAGTCCGGCTTGGAGCGCTTTCGAGTGGCTCTGGTTTGCGGGGAGGAAGACCCGGCTCACTGCCATCGCCGCCTGCTCATTGGTCGCGTTCTCACAGAGCGCGGTCACACGATGCTCCACATTCGGGGCGACGGCAGCTTAGAAACCGATGAAACGGTTGCCGTCGAAGCCGGCAAGCCGCTGGTCGGCGTTCAGCCCGCACTCTTCGCTGAACTTGACGAGGACCAATGGAGATCTACAGCATCGGTTTTACCCAAAAAAGCGCCGGCGAATTCTTCGGCACGTTAAAGGCTCACGGCATTGAAAGACTGCTCGATGTGCGTCTGAATAACACCTCCCAGCTTGCCGCCTTCGCCAAGCAGGCCGACCTTGCCTACTTTTTGCGTGAGATCTGTAGCATTGTTTATGAACACGAACCACTGCTTGCCCCCACGCAGGAGATGCTCGACTCTTACAAGAAGAAGAAGGGGAGCTGGGAGAGTTATGCTGAATCCTATCTCGCTCTCATCCGCTCCCGAAAAGTTGAAACGGTTCTTTCCAGGGAAAGCTTCCTGAAAAAAACCGTTCTGCTGTGCAGCGAAGCGACCGCCGAACATTGTCACCGGCGACTGGCGCTGGAATATTTACAGAAGGAATGGGGCGGCGTTAGGATTATCCATCTTTAAGCAGAGGATCGATCTATGCACGAAGTGCAATTCTTGTGCCTTGCCATAGGGAGGAGAGATGGGGGCAATTGCATCGCCGGCATCGACATCGATTCCGGCAAATGGATTCGTCCCGTTCACGCCAAAACACTCGGCGCGTTTGCCGACCACGAGATCATTGTAGTGGACAGCCAAACTCAAAGGCGCAGGATATTGGCACTGCTCGACGTTTTGCAAATCCGTCTCGATAGATATTCGGGAAATGCCGTGCAGCCGGAGAATTGGGAGTTGGCTGTTGGGCCTGGCGAAGATGATTACGTGGTTCAGCGACGTTTCGACAGGCCTCAGGACGCGGAGATACTGATCTCCTATTTGGATCAGAATAGACCGCTGTTGCATAGCTACAGCGACAGATTACCGGCTGATGATCCATTGTTGAAGCGTAGACTCAGTCATTCTCTATCAATCATCCGGCCCCTGCAGCTACATTGGAGGGTCTCCCGTCACCCGGCGTACGCCAACAAACTGAAGGTTCAGGCTGAGTTTCGCTTTGTCGATGACCCGTATTGTCTTGTGGTCACAGATCCGCTATGGGAAGCACAGTGCCGACGCACCGGATTGGGCCTGCACCCGCATTCTGCAATCGAACGAGATAAGGGCGGTCTGGCCATGCTGACGATCAGCCTAGCCGAAAAACCACTGAATGGCTTCCACTACAAGCTTGTGGCCGGAGTAATTCCATTGAAGTCCTAAGCGCCATTCCCTGGTTTCCGTAACGGATGGGGTCGCAGAAGAACCCTGCAACGTCTTCGCTGTACTCCATCATCCCTTCGACGCTACACTGGCCTCATCATGCTCACTCGCCGACGCTTTGTTGTAAGTACCGCCAGCCTTGCTCTGGCTTCGAAGACCCGCTTTGCCCTGGGACAGAGCGGCAACCTCTATCGCAATCCGATCATGGGCGGCGATCATCCCGACGCCAGCCCCATCCGCGTCGGCGACGACTTCTACTTGACTCACTCCAGCTTCGACTACGCTCCGGGACTGCTCATCTGGCACTCACGCGATTTGATCAACTGGCGTCCCGTGGCCGCAGCGCTGCACCGCTACTATGGCACGGTCTGGGCGCCCTATCTCTGCGAGTACGAAAATCGCTTTTACATCTACTTTCCCGCCAATGGCACCTTGAAGGTGGTTCACGCCGATCATGTCACCGGACCGTGGAGCGAGCCCATCGATCTCGGCATTCACGCCATCGACCCTGCGCATATCGATGAAGACGGCCGCCGCTATCTGCACATGGCTGGAGGCCAGATGGCCGAACTCACCGCCGACGGCCTGGCGGTAAAAACACCTCCCCGCAAGGTCTTTGACGCATGGCCGATGCCCACCAACATCCGCATGGAGTGCACTTGCCTTGAGGGTCCCAAGCTCCTCAAACGCAACGGCTACTTTTATCTGAACGTGGCTGAAGGAGGCACGGGCGGGCCGGGCACCAGCCACGCCGTCGTCTCTGCGCGCAGCCGGCACGCCGATGGTCCCTGGGAGTATTCGCCCTACAACCCCATCGTCCACACGCCCACTCGCGATGACCGCTGGCTATCGCTCGGCCACGGCCGCCTCGTCGATACGCCCGATGGCCGCTGGTATATCACCGTGCATTCTTATGAGAATGGCTATCGCACGCTGGGCCGGCAGCTCCTCCTCCTTCCCATCGAGTGGACGCCCGATGGCTGGTTCGGCCTTCCGCAGGGCGTGAGCGCGGATTCAGCGATTCCCATGCCCGTGCCCGGCTCAAGCCAGCAGCCCTTTCAAGATCCCTCAGACGACTTCACCTCTACCGAACTCGGCCTGCAATGGGGATTCTGGCGCGACTACGATCCGGCTCGCTTCACCACCGGCAATGGCGCGCTTACGCTCGAGGCGCGCGGCAGCTCACTGGCAGATTCCAGCGCCCTTACGACCGCCGTCGGAGGCCACTCCTACACCGTCGAGGTCGACATCGAAGTCTCGCCGGGATGCGAGTCGGGTCTGGTGCTCTTCTATGACCCAAGCCACGTTGCCGGAATCCTTATTAACCCACAGGGCATTGAAGTGCGGATTCCGAACGGCTCGCTCAAAAGCCGCTCTGGCAAGGGCCAAACGCGTGCGACTCTACGCATCGTCAACGACCGCCAGGAGCTGGATTTCTATTACCGCATCCCGGGTGAGTCCTGGCAAAGGACCGAAACATCCGCCGAAGTCTCCGGCATGCACCATAACGTTCTGGGAGGTTTTCTCGATCTGCGCCCCGCGCTCTACGCCTGCGGCCAGGGTCACGCCACCTTCCGCAACTTCCGCTACTGGCCCGAGGTTAAAGCGCCTGCATAGCGCCTGGCGGCTCGACTCGCTGCTGCCTCGAACTTCCAAATACACGAAAGCCGCCCCGAAGGGCGGCTTTCGCGTTGACTACGGTTGAGCCTTCCCGGGTTACTGGACGATCGTGATCGCGCAGGGCGATGCGGCGTTAATGCCGTGCGCATCTGTTGCAGTCACAGAGAAGGTTCCAGCGGCCGTCGGCGTTCCTGTCACTGCGCCTGTTGTCGTATTGATTGTCAGTCCTGCCGGAAGCGTACCCGCCACCGAGTAGGTGTAAGGAGGCGTGCCGCCGCTCGCCACGGCCGCGCCACTGTTGAAGGCAACGCCCACGGTACCGCTTGTCGTCGCCGGGCAGCTCAGGTTCAGACCGTAGAAAAGCGCGCCGACGGATTGACTGCCGACGAGTCCTGAGGGATCGCCTCCGCCTGCCGGCGTCGGCAATGCGCAAGTATTTGTAAAATTCGGCGTGTCGGCAACTGTGTCGCAGTTCGCTGTCCAACCGCCAAAGGTCGTGTCGAGCGCGTTCCCCGCTAGCGATGCGGTGATCGTCACGTTCGTACCAGCGGCATAGGTTCCCGTACAGACAGAGTTCCCCAGGCCTGCGAGTACGGAGCCTGGGCCGCAATGAATCAGATTGGGCACGCCTTGGTCGGACGGAGCCGTGATCAGCCAGTTGGTGCTGTTGGCGCCCGCATTAAAAACGGTCAGTGTCGCCAGCAGTGTAGGGGCCACGGCCTGTAAGCATGGAGGTGGCGTAATGCTTGGCACTTCGCACGTAAACGTTACGGGATTGGAAACAACCACAGTGGTGTCAGGGTTTGTCCCCTCCGCATAGATGACGCTCAGACCTTCCTGGCCCTGGGCCGTAGCAAGCCCGGCAAGTTCTCCAGGCGATCCGGCGCTATTGATCGATGCCACATCTGGATCAAGGCTAATCCAAGTGACCGAGTCCGTGATGTCGCGAAGGGTCGGGATGGTTGTGTAGGTTCCGAAGGCAAGATATTGCTGGGTCATGCCCTTATTGGAGACAGTGACGCTGCCCGGAACGACGTTGATCGAAATGAGAGGCTCCGGCGATGTCCCGATGGTCAAAGTGTAGTTCGCTTGCGCCACCAGCTCGCTCGTGCCCTGTGGCACGGTCGCAGTGACGCCCTGTGGCAAGGTCGCAGTGATGAGGGTCGTACCTGCGTTCCCAGCCGTCGCCAGACCGGCTAAGTCCGGGGTGCAGGATGTGGGAGCTTGAGCGGAGCAAATCGTGGCGACCGATGGAGTTTCGGATTTCCAGATAACGGCGCCGGTCACGTCGACCTGCGGGCTAGTGCCTCCCTGGCTGGCCAGCGCAATGAATTGGTTCTGTTGACCCGACGACGTAACCGCCAGGGTAGACGGAATGATCGTTAGATTGGTGTAGAGGTTCGTCGGTCCGTTTAGCACCGTGAAGGGCGTCGTATTGGTCACCAGCGATCCATCGGGGTTCGAGGCTTTAACGACAATGGCAGCCGTACCCTGGTTTACACCCGTGACCAGTCCAGGCGGGGTCGCCGGATTGACGGTCGCGCAGGATGCGCCCGCGGCAACGGCGGGCGGGACACACGAGTTGCAAACTCCGGCGGCGGTGGAAGTGCCAGGACACAAAGAGATCGTGCAGGATAGATCGGGAGCAGCGGTGCCGGTGGGACAAGAGGTAGTCACCGTTGCTACCGACGTGTCGCTGGAACTCCAAGTGGTTGTGATGGCAGGATTATTGGTGGTGAAGCTGGTGGGGCCGGGAAGGCCCGCGGTCACATCCTGCGTGGTAGGTACGGCCGAGAAGGTGCCAATAGCGAGCAGTTGGCTGGATTCACCCGGCGACGCCACCGAAGGCGAACTGGGCACGATGGCAACCGAAAGCAAAGGCTCAGTGGCAGTGATGTTGACCGTGAGGGCTGCGCTTGCCGTCACCGAAGTCGTGTCGCCAACAGCGCCGCCGACGCTCGCATTCGGAACTGTGGCGGTGATCGCAGTGACGCCATTTGCAACTGCCGAGAACTGTCCTGCAGTTTCGGTACCAGCGGTTCCGGTAAGTTTGGCAATCGCAACGTTGCTGCTCGACCAGGTTGCCTTACTGGTCAGATCTGCCGTAGCGCCCGTCCCTGTCGTGCCGATGGCGAGGAACGAGGCGGTTTGATTGACCGCATACAGTGTCTGCGCGGCCGGAACGATAGCCAGCGATACATAGGGCTCCGCTGAAGTGGAAACCGTCACGGTGAGGACTGCACTGGCTGTCACTATGGTTTTATCGGGGTTGGTGGCAATAGCCGTAATGGCCGTTGCGCCCGCGCCCTTCGAGGTGGCAATGCCGGTTGCAGGATCGACCGTGGCCACCGCCGGATTGCTGGAACTCCAGGCAGCAGCGCCCACCGTAGCGCCGTTAATTGTTGCGCCTTGATTTGTGAGGTTCACCGAACCGCCCGATCCGGTGGTGCCGATGGCAAGGAAGTTGATTGCCTGACCGACGGCCAGCGATGTCTGCGTAGCCGGCAACACGGCCAGTGCGGTCAGAGGCTCGCTGCCCGAGTTGGTGCCCGAAAGCGTCACCGTGTACTGTGCCGTGCCGGTCACGACGCTTCCATCTGGATTCGTAGCGATCGCCGAAATCACAGCGGCGCCCGCCCCGACCGACTGGGCGATTCCCGTTGCGGCATTGATCGAGACAACCGATGAGTTGCTGGACGACCAGACAGCAGCCTTAATCTGTTGATTATTGACCGTGGCGCCTTGATTGGTGAGATTCACCGATGTGCCTGTGCCCGTCGTGGCAATGGCGAGGAACTGGGAGGTTTGACCGACCGCCAACGCTGTCTGCGCGTTGGGCGAGACGGTCAAGGAAGTTAGGGGCTCTGCCGAGTTAGTGACCGCCTGCACTGTGAGGGTTGCGTTGCCCTCAGCCGCGGTGCCGTCTGCGTTGATGAAGATGGCCGTAATTGTCGACGTGCCAGATCCGATCGTGGTGGCCAAGCCAGTCGTCGCGCCCATCGTTGCAACCGCTGGGTTGCTGGAGTTCCACTGAACCCCGGAAGCAGCGGTCAGCGCAACCGAGGCCCCACTGGAGGTCGTTCCGATCGCTTCATATTGAACGGGAACACCCAATGCCGTAACTGTCTGTGTTGACGGTATGACGTTGACTGAGGTGACATCCGTGCTTGCGCCGGTGCAAGATGTGCACGAGGTCACGGTAAAGACAGCGGTGTTGCTGACTATCTCGCCGTTGAAGCCAGGCGCGCTGGCGGTGATGGTGCTGTTCCCCGTCCAAGCGCCAGTGGCTGTGAAGCCGGTTGCCGAGGCTAATCCATCGGTCGCTGCAGTGCAAGGAGCGGGAGAACCATTGGTGCAAATCACCGCTACCTGCGTGTTGTCGGATTTCCAAGTGACCTGGCTGGTTATATCCTTGGTGACCTGGTGGCCTGCGTGGCCATAGTACCCGATGGCCGTGAATTGGCTGGACCCCTGGGGAACACCGGGAGGCACCAGCGTCACCGTAACCGCGCTGGCACCACTGGGACTGATAACGATTGTGGTCAACCCAGCTGTAGTAGTGGTGCTACAACCGGAAAACAATCCCGCAAGGCCGGCCAACAACAGCGCACCGAAGCAAAAGCGATTGAACATTCTCAGTCTCCTAGCATTTCAACGGCTTCGGCTCCGCAATTGTGCGGCGAAGTCGGGTACTTTCCACCACCCTCGACTATACACCCTAAGATTTCAACTCCGATGTGACCAAAAACCAGCCCTTTGACGCGGAATCAAGAGAGTCAATAAGTCACTTTTGCTTGCTTCGGCAGCTTGTCCGATCCGGTTCGGAGCGCCTCCCTGAAGGGCTGTGCGATAGATTCGCCAGCTCTTCGCGACTGGAAACACTGGAGGCCGAAGCGGACCCGGAGCGAGCGCAGCCCGGCCACCTACTGCTCCTCGCCCGTTGCCGTGTTTTGCTCCATTGCCCGGCAGCGGCTACACTTCTGGACAGCATGGCGATCGCACGCGACAACACCCCGGAACCGGGGTCCCCGACCACAGATTCTCGTTATCGGGGTGGGGAACGGCTGGTCAGCGCCTCGCGCGCCGACGAAGAGCAGGGCTTTGAGCTGAAACTGCGCCCCCGGCGGCTGCAGGAGTTCATTGGCCAGTCGAAGGCCAAGGAACAGCTCGCCATCGCCCTTGAGGCAGCAAAATCACGCGGCGAGGCCCTCGATCACGTTCTGCTCTCCGGCCCTCCGGGGCTGGGCAAGACAACCCTGGCCACGATTATCGCCAATGAGCTGGATGTCGGCTTCCAGCAGACCTCTGGCCCCGCTCTCCAGATTCAGGGCGATTTGACGGCCATCCTCACCAACCTGCGCGAGCGGCAGGTGCTCTTTCTCGACGAGATCCATCGCATGCAGCCGGTGCTCGAAGAGAAGCTTTACACGGCGCTTGAGGACTACAAGCTGGACATTATTATTGGCCAGGGTCCAGCGGCGCGCACGCATGTGATGGAGATCCGGCCCTTCACCTTTATAGGAGCGACGACCAGGCCGGGCCTGCTCAGCTCGCCACTACGCTCCCGCTTCGGAATTCTGTTGCGGCTGGAGTTTTATACCGAGGAGGAGCTGCAATTCATCGTCACGCGCTCGGCAGAGGTGATGCAGATTCCCATCGACGAGGACGGCGCGGCCGAAATCGCGCTGCGCTCCCGCGGGACTCCGAGGATAGCCAACCGGCTGCTGCGCCGCGTGCGCGACTTTGCGCAGGTACGAGGCTCGGGCGCGATCGACCGGCCGACGGCCAACGCAGCTCTCACGATGCTTGAAGTCGACGCGCACGGCTTCGACGAGATCGACCGCCGGCTGTTGCTGGCGATTATTCAAAAATACGACGGCGGGCCCGTTGGACTGAGTACGCTGGCCGCGACGCTGGCCGAGGAGCAGGACGCACTGGAAGAGGTCTACGAACCATTTCTGATTCAAATCGGGTTTCTCGATCGCACTCCGCGCGGCCGTGTCGCGACGCGTTCGGCCTATGAGCACTTTGGATTGACGATGCCCGGCAGACAGACGCCGCTCTTCTGAGGGAACGATCGCGGGACGCCCACACTGACTTACTAACTAATAGAGGAGGTCATTCAATGGCACTTACCGAATCCACCATGCTGGATCTGGGTACGACAGCCCCTGATTTTGCGCTAACTGATGTTGTCACGGGAAGGAGCGTCCGCCGTGATGACTTTAGCGGGTCAAAGGCGCTGCTCGTCATGTTCATCTGTGCCCACTGCCCTTATGTGAAGCACATCGAGAAGGGGTTGGGTGTCCTGGGCAAGGATTACGAAGGCAAGCCGGTGAGCATCGTCGCTATCAGTAGCAACGATGTGACCACTCATCCCGACGACAGCCCCGCCGGCCTGAAGCAGCAAGCCAAGACTCACGGCTTCGTCTTTCCTTATTTGTATGATGAGACGCAGGCCGTGGCGCACGCTTATAAGGCTGCATGCACGCCAGACTTCTTTCTCTTCGATGCCGATCGCCGGCTGGTTTATCGCGGCGAGTTTGACCGCAGCCGCCCAGGAAACGGTGTTGCGGTAACCGGTGAAGACCTGCGCGCCGCTATCGACGCAGCGATTGCCGGCAAGGCCCCGCTGACGGATCAGCGTCCCTCGATCGGATGCAATATCAAGTGGAAGGCGTGAGGAAGCAGCGGAGTTAGCCGAGCTAGCGGAGTTAGTTAAACTCCCAGGCTGACCAGCTACGCTAACACCGCGAGCCGCGCTAACTCCGCTTCACAGCGTCAGCCCCTTGAGATACTCGCGGAACTTTGGCCCGAGGTCGTCGCGCTTGAGAGCAAACTCGACGGTGGCTTCTAACATCCCAAGCTTATCGCCCGCGTCGTAGCGCGTTCCTTCGAAGGTGTAGCCAAATACCTTTTCTTCTTTGAGCAACGCCCGGAGACCGTCTGTGAGTTGGATCTCGCCACCGGCTCCGGGAGTGGTTTTCTCTAATAACTCAAAAACTCGTGGCGTAAGTACGTATCGGCCGATGATAGCTTGCTTCGTGGGCGCATCAGCAAGCTTTGGCTTCTCCACCATGCCGGTGCAGTTGAAGATGCGTGAGTTGGCGGAATCCTGCGAGCCTGCCAGCACACCGTAAGCACTGATGCCTGCGCCCTCGACCGTCTGAGTGGCCAGCACTGAGCCGCCCTTGTCATTGAAGACGCCGATCATCTGTTTGAGGCACGGCACCTCGGCGTCGATGATATCGTCGGGCAGAATCACTGCAAAGGGCTCATCGCCCACCAGGTCCTTGGCGCAGAGCACTGCATGGCCCAGGCCGAGAGGCTCCTTTTGCCGCACGTAGCTGACGCGAGCGAGCGATGCGACGCCCTGCGAGACGGCCAGCAGCTCATGCTTGCCACGTCGTTCAAGCGTTGCGTCGAGCTCGAAGCTGTGGTCGAAGTGGTCCTCGATCGCGCCTTTGCCGCGCCCCGTGATGATGATGATGTGCTCGATTCCAGAGGCGATCGCCTCTTCCACACCGTATTGAATGATGGGCTTGTCGACGAGTGCTAGCATCTCTTTGGGGATAACCTTCGTGGCCGGCAAGAATCGCGTGCCCAGCCCGCCTGCCGGAAAAACTGCCTTCCTCACCCTTTTGCTCATTCCGTCTTCCTCATCTCATCGGCTCCTGCGAAATCGCTGGTCCATTTCGTTTCAAAGCGCGGGCGAATCGTCACCCAGCATCGCTTGCCGCACGATCTTTATCGGGGGAAATCCCTGACGCAAGAAGTCGTCGTGAAACTTTTCCAGAGAGAAGGCCGCGCCCTGCTTCTTCTTGAGGTCCTCGCGCAGTTTCATGATCTGTAACTTGCCCAGCGTGTAGTAAAGATAAGTCGGATCGCTCGTTCCGCGCTTGGTCTCTACAGTCGCTGTCTCTTTCGACTGGTAGCCCTCTTTTTGAAAGAACGCAACAGCATCATCGAAGCTCATCTTTCCTGTGTGCATTTGGATGCCGACAATAAAGCGCGCGTTGCGCAATAATGCATCCTGCAGCTGCCCTAGGCGCAGGAACTTCGACTCGCGCTCATCCTTCGCGCCAACGCCGGGCTGACCATAGCCTTCATCGAGCATCATCTGCTCGCAATAGTGCGCCCAGCCCTCTACATCGGTGTTCGCGCCGAGCAGCTTGCGAACGCGGCTAGGCGCTTGTGGCACCCAGAGAAACTGGATGTAATGGCCCGGATAAGCCTCATGCACGGCCGTTGAGATCACCGTGCCGACATTGAACGAATGCATGTAACCCTCAACCTCTCCGGGCTTCATCTTGGGGTCTGGGAGAGTCACGTTGAAATAAGCTTCGGTGGCATGCTTCTCGAAGGGTCCCGGTGTATCCATGCTGGCAAAGGTGGTTGCTCGCATGAAAGGCGGAGTTTCCTCTACGATTGGCCGCACATCGGACGGAATGGTCACGATGTGATGGGTATGAATAAAGCTTACCAGGCCGTCGAAGGTGGCGCGGAAGGCGTCAAGAAGATGATCGGGAGCGGGATGATTCGCGCCTAACTCTTCGAGCACCGCGGCGGGCGTCTTCTCCGGCTCAAGCTCCTTTGCAAGCTCATTGAAGTGGGCCTGGTTCTTGCGCAGATCGGCCCAAGCGATTTCGAGCAGCTTGTCGAGCGGAGTATCAACCATCTCGTCATATTGAAGCTTCTTTGAAAAGGCGCCGGCGCCGATACGGAAGTCGCCTTTGGATCTGGGAAGCAGATCGGTTTTGAGCCATTCCAGATACTTATTCAACGCCGCAATTACTGCTGTATTGGTCTGTGCGAATTCGGCTTTTAGTGCCGGGTCTTTTGCTTCGGCAAAGGCGAGCGGCACATCATTCTGAAAGAAGCTCACAATATCCGGCAACTGCTCGATGGCGATCTCGGTGTAGATGCGCGGAGGATTCTTCAGATTGATGCGGGCATTGTCGAGCAAGGCGGGCATCTGCTTTTCACGCGCAATCACCGAGCGCAGCCGCTCGTCTGCCGAGGCAAACTTGCGCTCCATCAGCGTGAAGGCCCCATTGGCGCAGGCGCTCGAATAGTTATCTGCGTTCTTTTCCCACGGGCGAATTGTTTCGAGGGTGAGCAACTGTGAGCGAATATTCGCGAGCACCATCTCGCGATCAGTGCGCGGAACAAAATCAGCCGCGGCCGCATCGGGATGGATCGCCTCGACGCGCGCTTCGGAAGCCTTCAGCGCGGCAATCTCGGCGTCGATATTCTTGCGCGAGTAATCTTCCAATTGGCCGTCATACTGGTGATAGCCGACCAGTGTTCCCTGCGTAGGCGCATAGTGAAAGTAAACCTGGTCGAAGTATTCGTCCGAGACCTTCTGAAACTGCTGCTTCCAGGTTTCTTTCTCGGCGTGTGAAGTGATAGCGGCAGACATAAGAACTCCTATCGCAAAGCCAGCAACAGACCTCTTCATATCATCCTCACTATTGTCTGGGATCTTCTATTGAATCACGGGCGCTGGAGCCAGTTTCTCAATCAGCTCACGAACCTCCAGCAGGATTTCATCGGACCGCGTAGCAGCCAAAGGATACTTCAATAGACCCTGCGGTGTGAATTGAGCGCCGCGTTTTGCGTTGCGCGCCACCAGCCTCATCAGTTGCGGCGGATCGACGGCTGCGGTTTCAGTAAAGCGAATGTGCAATTCGGCGCGTTTGCGATCGATCTGCGCAATGCCGATCCGCTCGCATTCGAGGCGAATCAGCGAGGCTTCGAGCAGATAAACCGTCGCGTCGGGCGGCGCGCCATAGCGGTCTTCCATCTCTGCGCGCACTTCGGCGACGGCTTTTTCGCTTGCCGCTCCGGCGATCTTCTTGTAGAGTCGCAACCGCTGATTTTCCTCGGGAACATAACTCTCGTCGATGCGCAGGGCGATGCCGAGATTGAGTTGCGTTGCCGGCCGTTCCTCGCTGGTCTCGCCTTTCATCTCCTTCACCGCGGTCTCTAGCATCGACGTATACAACTCAAAGCCGACGGCCTCGATGTGACCACTCTGCTCGCCGCCCAGCATATTGCCGGCGCCGCGCAACTCCAGATCCAGCGCGGCGATCTTGAAGCCTGCGCCGAGGTCGCTGAACTCCTTCAGCGCCGCCAAACGCCTGCGTGCGATCTCTGTCAACTCCTGTTCGGGCGGGATCAGCAGGTAAGCATAGGCGCGGCGATTTGAACGCCCTACTCGCCCTCTAAGCTGATATAGCTCGCTGAGTCCGTGGCGGTCGGCGCGATTGATGAGCATGGTGTTGGCCAGCGGAATGTCGAGGCCGTTTTCGATAATCGTCGTCGCTACCAGCACATCGTACTCGTGATGCATGAAGGCGAGCATCACCTTCTCAAGCTCCGATTCGCCCATCTGCCCGTGACCTACGACAACGCGTGCCGCGGGCACGAGTTCCTGAATTCGCGCGGCGATTTCGTAGATCGACTCGACGCGGTTGTGAACGAAATACACCTGGCCGCCGCGCTCCAGTTCCACCTCGATTGCCGAGCGAACGATCTTCTCATCGAACTTGGCAACCACCGTTTGAATCGCCATGCGATCTTTGGGCGGCGTCTCGATCACGCTCATGTCGCGCAGACCCACCAGCGACATGTGCAACGTGCGCGGAATCGGTGTGGCGCTCATGGCCAATACGTCGATCTCCTTGCGCATCTGTTTGAGCCGCTCCTTGTGGCGCACGCCGAAGCGCTGCTCTTCATCCACGATCAGCAGGCCAAGGTCCTGAAACTTGATGTCTTTCGAGAGCAAGCGGTGCGTTCCGATGAGAATGTCGACCTTTCCGGCCTCCACCTTTTCCACGATGGCCTTTTGTTCCTTCAGCGTGCGGAAGCGCGAGATCATCTCAATATTGATGGGGAACTGCGCAAATCGCTTCTTGAAGGTTTCGAAGTGCTGGAAGGCGAGAATCGTCGTCGGCGTCAACACGGCCACCTGCTTGCCATCCTGCACAGCCTTGAATGCTGCGCGCATTGCGACTTCGGTTTTGCCGTAACCCACGTCGCCGCAGAGCAGGCGGTCCATCGGCGTGGTCGATTCCATGTCATATTTGATGGCGCGGATCGCCGAATTCTGATCGTCGGTCTCGTTATAGTCGAAGGAGTCCTCAAACTCCCGCTGAAACTCGTTGTCTTTTGAGAATGCAGTTCCCTGCGCGGTGGTTCGCTCGGCGTATAACTTTAGCAGTTCGGCCGTCATGTCCTGCATGGCCCTGCGGACGCGCGCCTTGGTTTTGGCCCACTGCTGCGAACCGAGCTTGTTGAGCACCGGCGCGGGTCCGGTGTCTGTCGAGCGATACTTCTGAATCAGATCGAGCCGAGTCAGTGGGACATATAACTTGGCGGCATCGGCGAATTCCAAAATCATGAACTCGACCGAGAGCCCGTCCTGCTCAATCTCCTTGAGCCCCTGATACTGCGCGATGCCGTGCTCGACGTGCACCACATAGTCGCCGATCGCAAGGTCGCGGAAGTCGGAGACAAAGGCCGCGGTCTTTGATCTTCTCGGCTCGGGGCGCGCTGCTACATCCGCATCGTCGGAGAGATCGTTAGCGCCGAAGAAAATCAGATTCGAATCTAGAAAGTTAACTCCCGCGGCGATTGGCGTGCGCACGATCACCGGGACTCGCAGATCGCCGGCCAGATAACTGGCCTCGTCCAAGACGGTCTCGCCGGGATGCGGATTCCGGCTGCCGAGACGATAAGGAATCTGATACTCGCGCAGGACGGTCGCCAATCTCTCGACATCGCCCTGATGCGGCGCTGCCAGCACGGTCCGGGTCTCGGCTGTCATCAGAGCGCGCAGTTGCTCGGTCAGCGCGGGAATGGAGCCATGAAACCGGAGGGTCGGCCTCGTATTCAACTCGATCTCGCCGAGGGTCGTGTCGTCGTCGAGCACGTCGACCACACCCAGTTGATCGAGGTCAAGACCCATGTGCGAGCCTAGCTGCGCCTGTAAGATCTCAGGGCGCAGATAAATGTCTTCAGGAGTGATCAGTGAGCCGATCGCCGAGCGCTCGTGCCGCTGCTCGACCTTGTTCCACCAGCGTTCGATCTGGTTGCGCACCATCGCCGGCTCCTCGACAAAGAGGACGCACTTAGGCAAGAGAGTCAGCAGTGACTTATTCGTCCCTGCCACCGCAGAGAAAAACTCCCATCCCGGAAAGACGCTGACTCCGCCGGCTGCGGCCAGTTCGGCAGCCATCTCTTGGTCTTCTGCCGAGCCTTCCAACTCGACTCGCTGCTTGCTCAGCCTGCCATGCACGGCGGCGAGCAACCGCTCCGTGACTGGCGTTTCGGTCAACGGCAGCAACTGTGTCTCGTCGAGGCCCGATTGCGAGCGCTGGGTCTCGGGGTCGAATTTGCGAATCGTCTCAATCTCGTCGCCAAAGAACTCGATGCGCACGGGCCGGTCCGACTCCGGCGAATACACGTCGAGAATTCCGCCTCGCCGCGTGAACTGACCGGGCATCTCGACGAGATCCATCTGCGTGTAGCCCACCGATGCCAGATGGCTGGTGAGCACTTCGACGTCGATCTCTTCGCCGCGCTTGAGGGTGACAGCGAGGCCGGCATAGTAGTCGCGGTCGAAGAGGCGGAGCGCTGCCGACTCGACAGGAGCGATCAGAAGGGAAACCGCGCCGGTTGCCAGCTTCCACAATGCCGCTGCGCGCTGCTCTTGCACATCCGGATGAGGAGAGAGGTTTTCAAAGGGAAGGACATCGTGAGCCGGAAGCCGCACGACCTGAGCAGGGTCAACCGCGCCGGTCAGTTCACAGCCGGCGCGCAGCATCGGCTCCAGAGCCTCGGCTGCCTTGTTGTCGGCGACCACCACGATCACCGGCTGCCGTGCGGCCCGCGCAAAGAGCGGAATATAGATGGATCGCGCTGTGTTGGTGAGTCCGGAGACACGTCTCCGCCCCGCAGCGAGGCTCAGATGCCTTCGTACGCGTTCAAATCCCGAGGAGTGCTCCAGCTCCGCGAAGATTTCGCGGACGAACGGGAGAATCATCAGTCTTCAGTTTAGCAGCGAGGGCGGAGGGTCTTTGAGAACGCGCAGAGAAGGCTCACTTCGCTCCCAGCGCCTGCAAGAACGAGTAGAGAAAGTCCAGCGACTTCCAGTAGGAGTCGATTGGGAGACGCTCGTCTTGACCGTGAGCGCGCTCGTCGTCGCGTTCCAGAGCGATGGCTGAGTAGCCGTAGGAAGGGATTCCCGCCTGCGCAAAGTAGATCGAGTCGCTGGCGCCGTTCTCCATCACCGGCGTCACGGGCACACCCGGCCAGATGGCTTGGGTGAGCTTGGTCAGCGGTTCAAAGACCTCTCTGATAGGCGGAGGAGGAACCATGGCCTTGCGCTCGGGCGCGGTGTCGGAGGCCTGGTAAGAATCGGAGACGTACTTCACGGTCAGCTTCGGATCGCTAAAGAGGCCGATCAACTGCTGGCGAATCTCTTCTGGCGAGTGGCCGGGGAAGATGCGGCAGTTGACGTTGGCCTGCGCGGTCTGGGCAAGTGCATTGTTGGCGTGCCCTGCGGAGAGGCGCGTGGCTACGCAGGTGGTGCGGAAGTTGGAGTTGAAGCTCGGGTCGGCGCTCAGACGCGCGGCCGCGGCCAGATCGGGCGGCGAAGCGAGGATGGCGCGGATATCGGTCGCTGTCTGTCCGGTCTCCTGTCCCGCAAGGTTGCTGAAGTAGGTCTTCGTGACGTCGTTCAGCTCAAAGGGAAAAGAATACGCTGCCAGCTTGTCGAGCGCCGCGGTGAGCTCATAAATGGCGTTGTCGGGCCGGGGGCGCGAGCTGTGACCGCCGGGATTGACCGCCGTCACCTGGAAATCGGAGTAGACCTTTTCCGTAGCCTCGACGTCGGCCACCACGGCGCGACCGTGATCCAGTTCGATGCCTCCGGAGTCGGGATTGATGACGAAGGCTGCATCCACCAACTCGCGATGCTGTTGCACAAGCCACTGTGCACCGTTGAAGCTGCCGCCCTCTTCGTCGGCGGTGAGCGCGAGGATCAAATCGCGGTGCGGCTTGTAGCCCTCCTTGTGCAGACGCAGAAAGGTAAAGACCAGCGCAGCGTCGGAGTCCTTCATGTCCTGTGTGCCTCGGCCGTAGTAGTAGCCGTCCTTTTCCACAAACTCGAAGGGATCAGTGTGCCAGTCGGAGCGCAAGGCCTCTACCACATCCATGTGGCAGAGAAAGAGGACGGGCTTGCTGGTTGGAACTCCGGCGGCGCGCAGGCGGACAACGAGGTTCTGTTTGCGCGGGTCCGGGCCCAGCAGGTGAACATCTTCAGCAGGAAAGCCGGCGTCGAGAAAACGCTGCTGCATCGCAGCCGTTGCGGTGGTGACGTTGCCCTTGGGAGTATCGGTGGTGTTGATCTCGATCAACTGCTTGAAGATCTCGCGCGCCAGAGCGCGATCTGCCGCCGACGCCGTGGGAAGCGCATCCTGGGCAAGGGTAGCGGAGCCGGGACAAACGGCCAGGACGAGGGCGGCCAGGAAGGCTGGGAGAACGATTCGCTTCATGGGAGCATTGTACGGCGGGTACGGGGACCCGGGTCTTGCGCACGGCTTAGAATCGAAGTACTGTGGCTCGGCCACGATCTTCGAGGTAGAGAATGAACTTCAGATTTCTTGTCGCCGCTTCCTTTGCTGTGTTCACGTTCGCCGCAACCGCCCAGTTGCCGGACCCGCCGATCACTCGCCCGAAGATCACGGGCATCTCGCATCTGGCCGTCTACACCTCGAACGCAGCAGCAGCCGATCACTTCTATGGAAAGATCCTCGGCGCGGTCAAGGCATCCGACCCTGAGAATCCCAACGGCATTCGCTACATGTTCAGCGCGACGCAGTTCATAGAGGTGCTGCCGCTGCCCGAGGGCGCGGGTATCAACCGGCTCGATCACGTCGCTTACAACACAGAGAATGCCGAGGGGCTGCGCAAATATCTTCGGTCCAAGTCTTACAAGACTCCAGCCTCGGTCTCGAAGGGCGCCGACGGAAGCAGTTGGTTCATCGTTGTCGATCCCGAGGGCAACCGGGTGGAGTTTGTCGAGCCGCCGCGGCTGCCGAAGGCAATCGAGGCGCCCGATGCGATCGGAACTCACATCATTCACGCGGGCATCATGGTGCACAACCGAGCCGTTGAGGATACTTTTTATCGCGACCTGCTTGGCTTCCGCCCCTATTGGTATGGAGGCATGGTCGAGGGCAAGATCGATTGGGTGAGCCAGCAGACTCCCGACAGCCACGACTGGCTTGAATACATGCTGAATGCCAAGCCTGATATCTCAGCGCGCGACCTGGGCGTGCTCGATCACTTCTCGATTGGCGTTGGCTCCGTCGATATGGCATTCAAGACTCTCAAAGACGGCGGACGCCTTGTCGGGGTGGATGCGCAGGAACATACGCAGATGGGCAAGGACGGAAAGGGTCAGTTCAACTTATTCGACCCCGACAATGTCCGCGTAGAGTTGATGAACTTTCATGCCACCGAAAAGCCCTGCTGTTCGAGCTTCACGGCAGAAGATCCGGCGGAGTAGAGCGGCGAACTTGACGTCTTTAACTCGCTGCTGACCATAGCGCGACATACTCGGAGTCAAAAAGTACAAAGGATGAGGGTGCGATTTCCGCGACTATTACCTATTTCGACTACACACAAACCCGCCACCGCGCCGTACTCCCGAACGTGATGTGTTGCAAATCCAGAATATGTTAGCTAAGATGTTCTTAGCATTTCGGAGGGCGCATGATTGAAGCCACAATGTTTAGGGCGAAGACCCAGCTTTCCGATCTAGTAAAGAGGGCGCAGCGCGGTGAAAAGATTGTTCTAACCCAGGGGCGGAAAAGGACTCCTGTAGCTGAGATTGTTGCCCTGAAGGCAGCAAAAGAACGGGTCTTCGATTTGTTTCCCCATCCGAATTTCGACATACCAGTCGACTTCGACGAGATTCCCGAAGCAGACTTAAAAGCGTGGAGGGGTGAGGGAGAGTGAGGGTTCTTATCGACACGCACTACGTGCTCTGGTCTGCGATTAACTCTACCCGCATGGAGCCGTGGGCAAGGAAGTTGATTGCTGACCTCAACAACGAAATCCTGGTTTCTGCAGCAACTCTTTACGAGATCAGTCTGAAAGTTCGATACGGCAAGCTCCCGGAGGCGGTTGAGTTAGAGAGCGATCTGATCGTCAACATTGAGGACCGTCTTGGGTACACGCTTCTCCCTCTGGAGCCGGAATCCATGATGCGTGCGGCGCGCTTCGAGGACGCACATGCGGATCCATTTGATCGCATGATTGCTGCGCAAGCGATCCAGAACAATCTGCCGATTCTAAGCACTGATCCAAAACTTGATGTGTTTGGAGTCCGGCGTTTGAAGAAACCAAAGCGTTGAAGGTCTTGGGGAAGAGTTGGCGATAATACACCCAGGACGATCAGGAGCGGCCCCAACTACTATCTCCACGAGTGCGTCGGGGGGCACGCAACGCCAACGCGGTACAATTGTCCCAATGAAATCACAGAAAGCATTTGTTCTTTTTGTATTTGTGACATGTCTATTGTCCGCAGCAACGGCCACAGCAACGGAGTTGGTTGATTTCACGATCGTTGATCGTGTTCAATTCTCAGTGCCTGCTGACTGGCCAGTGATTGCAAACAAGTCTACGAGCGAAAAGACAGTGTTTGCATTCCAAATCCCCAACGATGCTGACAAAGACACTTCGGACTCCTCAAATCTGTCGGTCATTGCTACCGATCTGAAGACTGCTCAGGACAAAGATGCTTTTCAAAAGCAAGCGTCGGCTACCAGCCAAAATGCGCAGGTGAGAAACCTCGTAGAAGGCTGGGGGTGCAGTACATTCTCGGCGGTCCAACATTCGACCCAGACTCCCTACGTAATTTGGGATTGTCGTCGCATGATCGCCGATTGCGGCGTTTCTGTTCGCATAGCGTGGCCTCACCTTCCTAAGAATCCCAATGACTTCGATAAGCAGATGGAACTGGTTCTCTCTAACTTCCTCACAAGTGTCGGCCCATTCAAGGGCTTGCCAAAATCCGGGGTTCTGCGCCGACAAGCGAACTGAGCCGTGTGGATCACCTTGGCTAACGAGGGCCATTTTTGGCTTTGGTCCTGAGTCACCGGCTAACCGGCAGTTACTTGCTGATTAACGTGCTCGTGCACTCGCGCGGCGACTCTGCTTTGCTTCGCGCTAGAATTCAGATATGCCCGCCGCAACGCTATCGCCCGAAGTTATGGCCAAGTACGAGCCCGTCATCGGACTCGAGGTCCATGTGCAACTGCTCACCGCTACCAAGGCCTTTTGCGGTTGCGCCAATCATTTTGGCTCTGCGCCGAACACGAACATCTGCCCGGTCTGCCTCGGATTGCCGGGGGCGTTGCCGGTGCTGAACGAGAAGGCCGTCGAGTTTGCGACGCTCGCCTCGCTGGCCATCAACTGCGAGGTTCGCGAGCGCTCCATCTTTGCCCGTAAAAATTACTTCTATCCCGACCTGCCCAAGGGCTACCAGATCTCTCAGTTTGACAAGCCGATTGCTGAGCACGGCTGGATCGATGTGCCGACGGCCAACGGCGAAACGAAACGGATCGGCGTCACGCGCCTGCACATGGAAGAGGATGCCGGCAAGAGCCTTCACGACGCCTTCGCCGACTCCGCCACGCGCACCTACCTGGATCTGAATCGCTGCGGAACGCCGCTGGCTGAGATCGTCTCCGATCCCGACATCCGAACGCCGGACGAGGCCTTCGAATATCTGACACGCCTCAAAGAGATCCTGCTCTATGCCGGCGTCTCGGACTGCAACATGGAAGAGGGCTCGCTGCGCTGCGACGCCAATGTGAGCGTGCGTCCGCTAGGGCAGGAAAGGTTCGGCACCAAGGTCGAAGTCAAAAACGTCAACAGCTTCCGCTTCGTGCGCATGGCTCTGGAATACGAGATCGAGCGCCAGATCGAGGTTCTCGAATCCGGCGGGCGCATCACGCAGGAGAGCCGCCTGTGGAACGCCAACGAAGGCCGGAGCTACTCGATGCGTTCAAAAGAACAAGCGCACGACTATCGCTACTTCCCCGAGCCCGACCTGCCGCCGCTGGTGCTGACTCGCGAATACATCGAAGGCAAGCGAGCAGAACTGCCCGAGTTGCCCGAGGCTCGCCGCGCGCGATTGGTCGCCGAGTACGAGATCACCGCCAAGGACGCCGCCACGCTGACCGCAGAGCGGGAGTTTGCCGACCGATTCGAGGCCGCGGCCAAGACCGCGAAGAACCCTCGCCGCGTTGCGAACCTGCTGCTCAACGAAGTTGGCGGACGGCTGAAAGCGTTGAACCTCGAGCAGGAGCGGTCGCCTGTCTCGATGGCCGGCATCGTCGAGGCTGCCGATCTGCTCGACGAGGGCAAAATCAGCTCCAAGCAGCTCAAGCAGCTCTTCGATGTGTGCTTTGAAAAGAGCCAGGACTTCCCTGCGGTCTATGAACGCGAGAAGCCGCAGCAGATCACCGACGCCTCTGCCATCGAGGCTCTGATCGACGAGGTGATTGCTGAAAACCCGAAGCAGGTGGAGCAGTATCGGGCCGGCAAGAAGACCATGGCGGGATTCTTTGTGGGCCAGGTGATGAAGGCATCGAAGGGACAGGCCAATCCCGCGCTGCTCAACGAGCTTGTGACGAAAAAGCTGGAAGGGTAAACCCGAGGCGGCGTCTGAGCAGAGCCGCCGGTCTCCGGCCTTACTTCATCTTCAGCTCGACCTCGAACTCCTTGCGCGCATCCCAGGAGCTGACGTCCTTGTGGGCGGTCTTTTTGCCTTCCTTCTCCGCCCAGAGGTCGTAGTCCTGAGACATGTTGACCTGGGCAAAGCGGAAGCGGCCCTTCGCATCGGTTGTATAACTGCGGATGGATTTGGATTTGAGGTCCTTGAGAAAGACCGTGGCGCCGACGATGGGAGCGGAGTTTGCGTCGACTACAGCGCCCATGACCACGCGCTGCCCCAGGTTCTGCGCCTCAGCGCGGACCGGCCCCAGACCGAAGCCGTTTTGGCCGCTCCGCGAAGCCGTAGGAAGCAATCCAGCCGCCAGCATCAAAAACATTGCCGCGGCCGCCAAGCTCTTGCGATCAAACTTCACTCTTACTCCTCTTCCTCGTCGAGCGGGTCCTCGTCGTCCTCGTCCAAATCGTCGCCCACTCTGACCAGTTCCAGCGGTTCGACGCCTACCACCTCATACTCGGTTCCACACTCTTCGCAGGCGACCACGTCGCCTTCGGCCATCTCGTCCACCTCGATATCAAGATCGTTCTCGCATTCAGGGCAGCTCGGCATAGCGGCCTCCTCTCTCTCTTAATCCGATTTCAAATAGCAGTATGACGGTCTTGCAGGGTACATCTCCGCTATTCTTGAGTGGAAGCCGGCCCGAGGTCAAGAGGCGGCGGCCCAGACCTCAATCCGAAACCCCAAGAGGAAGAATACGCCATGAATCTCTCCCAAGCGGTCTTGCTCTGCGGAATGGTGCTGACGGCATCTATCGGCCGTTCCCAGCCCGATTTCCAGCTCAATGCAACTCCTGTGGCTCCGCCCGCGCCGGACGCGGCAATCGTTCGCGCCATCCGGAGCATTGAACCCGCTCGCATTGAACAGACGATCAATACCTTGGTCGGGTTTGGTACTCGAAGCACACTTTCCAGTCTTCTTCCGAATTCGGAGGCCAGTTTGCCTCCCGGCCAGGGCATTAATGCCGCCGGCGACTGGGTCTTTGCCCAGTTCGAGCAAATATCAAAGGAGTGTGGCGGCTGCCTTGATGTGCGCCGCGACAGCTTCACTGAGCCCGCCGGCGAACGGTTTCCCCAGCCCACGCCCATTACTAATGTCTATGCGATCCTGCGCGGAGGCGACCCGGCGCAGGCCCGGCGCATGGTGCTGGTGACCGGCCACTACGACTCGCGGAGCCTGGATGTTCTGGACGCCCGTAGCCCCTCACCCGGCGCAAACGACGATGCCTCCGGCGTCGCGGTCTCCCTGGAGTGCGCACGAGCCCTCAGCAAACTGCGTTTCCCGGCGACGCTTGTCTTTGTGGCCGTCGCAGGCGAGGAGCAGGGCCTCAACGGGTCGAGCCACTTGGCCAAGCTGGCCCGCAGTGAAGGCTGGCAACTGGAAGCCGTTCTGAACAACGACATCGTCGGAGGCAACACCACTCCGGGCGACGGCCTCCAACTGAAGGACCGCGTCCGCGTCTTCTCCGAGGGCATGCCCATTGCCGCAACGCCAGAGCAGATTCACCGCATTCGAGCCTTGGGAGAGGAAGACGACTCGCCCAGCCGCGAACTGGCCCGCACCGTCGCCGACACCGCTCGTGCCTACCTCATGGCAGCACCAGGTCGCCCGTTTTCCGCGGTTCTGGTCTTCCGGCCCGATCGCTACCTGCGCGGCGGCGATCACCTCTCCTTCAACCGAGAGGGCTTTGCCGCGGTCCGCTTCACCGAGTGGCGAGAGGACTTTAACCACCAACACCAGAACGTGGTCCGGCCGCCTGCAGGCTCAATCGAGCCGACGCTCGGCGACCTGCCGGAGTTTGTCGATTTTAACTACGTTGCCAACGTCGCTCGCCTCAATGCAGCGACCATGGCCGCGCTGGCCTCGTCGCCGGGCGAGCCGATGAAGGTGACCATGCTCACGGACAAGCTCGAAAACGGCGCCACGCTCAAATGGGAACCGCCAGAGGGCGCAAAGGTCGATCACTACGAAATCGTCTGGCGCGAGACCTCCGCGCCCGATTGGCAGTTTGTTCAAATTGTGAAAGCGGACGCAAAGGATGATTCAGCTCCGGCGATCAAGTTCACTGTGCCGATCTCTAAAGACAACGTGGTCTTTGGCGTACGCGCGGTGGATGCGGCCGGCCATCGCAGCCTGACCGTGGTTCCGTAACGGCATTCGCGAGCTGGCTGGCTCCAAAGCCAAAACCGGCAATCGTCCGGCGGGGTATGTCGCATGACATTCGCCTCGCCAACGGTTTAACCTGAGACTCACCATGCCAAGTTACGGCTCAATGTCGCTCTCCTTCCCCGATTTCCGCGGCGCCACCCGCCGCCTTGTGCTGTGGAACCTGATCGCCTTCTTTGCCCTGCTGATCGCGCGCCTGGCCTTTCCGGAGGCAACGAAGGGGATCGGATACCTTCTCGGATTTGCGCCGGAGGCCTTCCTTCATCACGATTATCTCTGGCAACCCTTCACCTACAGCCTGGTCCAGATCGGCCTTCTCTCGACCCTCTTGAATCTGTTGGGACTTTGGTTCATCGCGGGGTTTCTTGAGAAGATCCACAGCGAAAACTGGGTTCTGGGACTCTACATTTTCTCCGTATTGGGCACAGCCGCTGCCGCAACCGCGATTTATCTGAGCGCGCTAGCGCTGGGCCATTCACTAGCGGGAGCCTTGCTCACGGGCTGCTTCGGCGGCCTCTTCAGCATGATGGTGGTCATCGGCGTCCACTATGGCGATGTGGAGTTCATGCTCTTTCCCTTGCCCATCAGCATCAAGGCCCGCTACCTGGCGGCCATTCTCGCGCTCATCTCCTTTGCCTCGCTCTTAGGCGGCGGTGATCGAGTATCGGCCTTTGCCGAGCTGGGAGGCGCGCTGACCGGCCTCGTCTACTTCCAACTGGCCCCGCGCCGCGGTCTCACCGTAGGCGTGAGCGAGCAATGGTACGGCCTGCGTAATAGCTTCTATCGCTGGAAGCGCCGCCGCGCCGCCCGGAAGTTCGAGGTCTACATGCGGTCTCAGGGACGCACCATCCGCTTCGACAGCAAGGGGCGCCAGAGAGACGACGATCACGACGACAAGAGCCGCTGGAACTGACTCCGGCACTGAAGCATATTGACCTGAGCGCAGCCGAGTCTGGCGCGTCACGCGACAATCCCTGATCGTTGAGCGATGGGCGCGTAGTTTATCCTGCTGTTTACGCATATGAATGAGGAAATCCCGAATCTGTCGGCATTTGACGAGGCCGCGCTGGATCAGGCCTTTGCGCAATTGGAGCAGCGGGCACGCGAGGCTGCAGAGAAGCTCGATGCAGAGGCCTTCCGGCTCCACTGGCTGGGCCGCAAGCAAGGCCTGCTCAATGAAGTTTCAGACTGTTGGCTCAAGGCCGCGCCAGCACAAGCCAAGAAAGCTGTGGGCCAGCGGTTCAAGGTGCTCAAAGAGCTGGTGGAGAAGCTGCTGGAAGAGGCTGCCGGCTCGGGCCCGAGCGACGCAGCACTGGCCCGCGAAGCCATCGACATCACGCTGCCCGGCACGCTGCGGCTCACCGGCGCCGAGCATCCCATCACTCGCACGCTCAATGAGATCGTCTCGGTCTTTGCCGCTCTCGGCTACTCGGTCGGCGTGGGGCCCGAGGTCGAGACCGACTACTACAACTTCGAGAGCATGAACTTTCCGCCGGGGCATCCGGCGCGCGACACACAGGATACGCTGGTCGTCGCCAATCAAGAGCGTCGCCCGCTGCGTGACCGCCTGCTGATGCGCACCCATACATCTCCAGTCCAGATGCGGACGATGGAGTCGCAGCCACCGCCGGTGCGGATCGTCATCCCAGGCAAGGTACATCGCAACGACGCGGCGGACGCGACACACTCGCCGATCTTTCATCAGGTCGAAGGCCTCTGCGTCGACACCAACATCACCTTCAGCGATCTGAAGGGCACGCTCGACCACGCCATGAAGGCTCTCTTCGGCTCGGCGGTCAAGACGCGCTTCTTCCCGTCGTTTTTTCCCTTCACAGAGCCGAGTGCCGACGTGCAGATCAGTTGCATCTTTTGCGGCGGAAAGGGCTGCCGCAAGTGCAAGCAGTCGGGTTGGATCGAACTGCTGGGTTGCGGCATGGTGGACCCGGCGGTCTTTGCCTTCGCGGCAGAGAAGCAGCCCGCTTACGATCCGAAGAAAATCTCCGGCTTCGCCTTCGGCATGGGCGTCGAACGCATCGCCATGATGAAGTACGGCATCAGCGAGATCGGACAATTCTATTCGGGGGACATGCGTTTCTTAGGTCAATTCATCTAGCGAATAGCTGTCGTGGATATGATTTAGCAAGTTAGCGTGCGCTGTGCGCACAATTGCAGGTTAGCAACTTGGCTGTAGAAGATGCTGAGGAGCCTTGGATGCCTCGAACTCGGTATTTTCGCGATTTGATAGTTTGGCAGAAAGCGATGGAGTTAGCGCGCCAAGTCTATCAGCGAACTGAAGAGTTTCCAAAATCCGAGACTTTTGGGCTAAGGATGCAGATGCGACGATCAGCAGTTTCTGTTGCGAGCCATATCGCCGAAGGCCAAGGAAAGCCGGCAGATGCGGAGTTGCGAAAGTCGCTCGGTTCGGCCCGGGGGTCGCTGTATGAGTTCGAAACGCAGAATGAGTTGGCGTGCAGCCTGGGTTTCATCGACGAGAATTCAGGTCAACTGCTTCTTGAGGTTGCAACGGAAACTGCAAAGCTGATCAATGGATTGTTGGGGTCGTTAAATGCATGATTCACTGCGGAAACAGATCACCAACTCGCTAACTTGCAATCGTGCGCGTAGCGTACGCTGAATTGCTAAAAGGTAAATGCCAATGAAGATCCTAACAAAATGGATTCAAGCCTATCTGCCTGGTCTTCCTGTTAACGACGCGCAACTCGCTGAAGATCTGACCCTGCGCGGCGTTGCTGTCGAGGGCATCTGCGATCTTGGCTCGGGCGACGGCTCGCTCTACGAGATGGACATCACCACCAACCGCGTCGATGCCATGAATCACTACGGCGTGGCGCGTGAGGCTGCTGCGATTTACGGGCTGACCTTGCCGGAACTTCAATTTCCGCTGCCTGAAGCCAAACCGGCCGCGAAACCTTTCCCAGTGAAGATCGAAGCCGAGGATGCCTGTGGCCGATTCACGGCGCGGGTGTTGCGCGGCATCACTGTTGCCAACTCGCAGGACTGGTTTAAGGGCGCGGAGGTGGCCACTTATTTTGACCTCCTCGAACAAAAACAAATCTCGAACGCCGTCGACGCCACCAACTTTGCATGGCTGGCGATGGGCCAGCCCACGCATGCCTTCGATCTCGACAAGCTTGAGGGCGGCATCATCGTGCGGCGCGCACACAAGGGCGAGAAGCTCAAGACCCTCGATGGCATGGAACGCACTCTCGACCCCGAGGATCTGGTCGTCGCCGATCACGCCAAGGCGCTGGCTCTGGCTGGGGTCATGGGAGGCTGGGACACCATGATCACCGCCGAAACGACCAATGTGCTCGTCGAGGCTGCGTGGTTCGATCCAATGGCGGTGCGCAAGACGGCGCGACGCCACGGCCTGCACACCGACGCCAGCCATCGGTTCGAGCGCGGCGCGGACTTCAATGCCTGCCCCGTCGCATCGGCGATTGTCAGCAGCATTCTGCTGGCAAACGGAGGCTCGATCGAAGGTGATCTGGTTGACGTGCGCGTGGCGGCACTCGAGTCGCGTACCGCCAATCGCAAACCGGTCGCGCTTGCGCTGAGTGAGGTGCGGCGCACTCTCGGCACAACCATCGATGAGGAAGGCATCACCGCTGAGACCGTAGAGAGCGTACTCGCGGCGTTGGGATGCGAGTTAGTGAGTCAGCGAGTCGGCGAGTCGGCGAGTCAGCAAAATCGTCAATCGGCGGCCTGGTATGTAACGCTACCCAGTTGGCGGCTGGATCTGGAGCGCGAGATCGACTTGATCGAAGAGGTGGCGCGAGTCTATGGCTACAACCGCTTTGCCAATACGCTGCCGGCCTTTGGCGAGGGAGTTCGCGCGCTGCCCTGGGCGGAAAAAGAAGCTGACGTCAGGCGCACGCTGCTGAGCGCGGGATTCCATGAGGCGATTTCGAGCACCTTCTGCTCGCCGGCCGAGGCTGCATCGGCTGCGCCGCAGCCGGGGCTCTCGATTCCCCTGGGCAATCCGCTGAGCGATGAGGCGGGCGTGCTGCGTCCGTCGCTGATTCCGGGAATGCTCGCGATGATCGCTGGCAACCTGCATCGCGATGTGAGCGATGTGCGGCTCTTCGAACTGGGCACCGTCTTTTCCGGCACGACGGAAAAAGTTGAGGAGCGTCCCTCGCTGGCCTTTGGCGCTGTCGGCTCTCTGCCTGAGCAGGGGGCGCTGAAGACCGGGAGAGCCATCGATTTCTATGACGTGAAGGGTGTGGTCGAGCAGGTACTGGCGCGTTTCCAGTCGCGTGCCGTTTACTTTGACCGCTTCCCGGCGGAGGCAGGCTTGACGCCGGAGTGGCTCCATCCCCACCGTGCCGCGCGCGTGGCTGTTGACGGAGCAACCGTTGGCTGGTTCGGCCAACTACATCCGCGCGAGGCCGCGGCTCGCAAGCTCAAGGAACCGGTGCTGGTGGGAGAGCTGAATCTCGACCGGCTCTACAAATTGCCGTCGCGCAGGCCCATTGCAAAGGAGATCTCGCGTTTCCAACCCGTTCGGCGCGACTTTTCGCTGATTCTGAGCGAGCAGGTCATCTGGGAGCAGATCGACCGGGCGATGGCCGGCTTGCAGATCCCAGAGTTGGTCGAGTGGCGGGCCCGAGAGGTTTTTCGCGACTCGAAGCTGGGCGCAGGCGACTATTCGCTGTTGCTGGGTGCGACCTTTCAGGCTGCAGACCGCACGCTGCGCGAGCAGGAGTTGCAGGACTTCCAATCGCAGGTTGTCGATGCTATTGGCAAGGTTGGGGCGCGGCTGCGGAGTTAAAGGAAAAGATGCTCTCCCGGCGCTATACTTGCACCGGTAGGGCGGATCGGCACGGAGGTGCTTTCGATGTCGGAGTCCTTGTGGAGTTCGGAAGTTGAGGCAGGGGCGCAGCCGGAGGAGCCGGTCGCGGAACCACTCGCGGAAGCAGCCGCTGAGGCAAGCCCCCTGACGTTGAGCGCCGACGACTTCTCAGCGCTTGAAGAGCGGATCGTGCGCGCGGTGGAGATGGTGAAGCGGGAACGGCAGGCGCGGTCCGAAGCCGAGAGACGCGCAGAGGCGGCAGAGGCAAAACTGATGGAGCAAGCCCCCGTGGCCGAGAATCTGCAAAAGGAAGTGAGCGCGCTGCGCAAGGAACGCGAGCAGGTGAGAAAGCGCGTCGAGAGGCTGCTCTCTCAACTGGACGCGCTGGAACTGTGAGGTCTGCTTTGGCACAAGAGCAATCTGGAAATCGGATCGGCTATGTCACTGTCGAGATCTACGACCAGCCCTATCACCTTTCAGGACAGGATATCGAACATATTCGCGGCCTGGCGGAGATGGTGGACGCGCGAATGCGCGCCGTGGCGGCGCAGGGCCGTACAGTGGACTCGCTGCGCGTGGCCGTGCTGGCCGCGCTGAATCTTGCCGATGAACTCACCCAGGTCACTTCAAAAGACGGCGCCCGCGATGGTCAACAGGCCCGCACGCGCGCGGCCTGCCTGCGCGGACTGCTGGACGAGGTCTTGGAAGACGAGCGCAAGACTGGGTGATAGAATCTCTCTGCGAAATAATCTAGAAAGGTATTGCTTCAATCGCCCGCAGGGGAGGACGCACTTATGTTCCGCTTTTCCCTTCTTACTCGTACGAAATCCGCTGCCATCGTAGTTTTGGTATTGACATTAGGATGCGGGCCATTCGCAGCTGCCGCAGTGAACGACGACGCAGCCAAGACCGATGTTACCAAGCCGGGCGAACCGGTCGATCCCAAAGCGATCAGGACTTATGCTTCGGCTGTGGATTGGGAGAAGCATCGCGACTACGATGCGGCAATTCACGACTACCTCAAAGCCTACAAGCAGGACGGCAATCGTTGCTGGCAATGTCTACATCGCGGTTATGTTTTGGCCATGAAGCTCGACGCCTACAAGGATGCAATCGAATTTGCGCGCGAATGGATATCAATTGCCGACAGCGATGCGGAACGGGCGAACGCGCATCTTCGCCTGGCCATGGCTTTGCAGACCGATGGCGTCAGGAACAAGAGGCAACAGAGCATTCAGGAGAGCAGCGGCGAGTTCAAAGCCGCACTCGAATTGAATCCAAAGGCCGCTGTCGCGCACTACAGCTATGGGATTACGCTGGCGCGGCTCAATCAGGACGATGCCGCGCGCGCCGAGTTCAACGCATTTCTCGATCAGGACCGGGAGCACCCGAATCTGCATCCGCGGGCGGAACGCTACGTGGAGCGCATCGAACTGGCAAGAGCCAAGATGGCGCCTCCGTTTTCCTTGACCACTCTCGACGGCCGGCGCATCTCGATGGACGGTCTGGCAGGCAAGGTCGTGCTCATTGACTTCTGGGCAACCTGGTGCGGTCCCTGCCGCGAGGCCCTGCCGCACATTCGCAACATCGCCAAGAGATTTGACGATCAACCCTTCGTAGTGCTCAGCATCAGTCTGGATGGCGACGATGCGAAGTGGAAGGGTTTTGTCGAGAAGAACGGAATGACGTGGGCGCAATTTCGCGATGGCGGATTTGGCGGGAGGCTCGCAAGGGCATTTGATGTTACTGCAATTCCTGCCACCTTCACCATCGATGCGGATGGCGTGCTCGAAGACCAGCATGTAGGCGACGCGAACATTGAGGGCAAGCTCAAAAAGCTGATTGCCCGCGCTGTCGAGGTCGCCAATCGACCGCCCGCGCCGATTGCCACCGGCGAAGTTCCCGACTCAACAAACTAACTGCGAAGAATCGATGTGCACAGCCCTACTTAAGTAATACCTCGCTTCGATTGCCATAAAACCTTTGTAATCCGTTACGCCAGTGTGTATCTTCGCATAGATTTCTTCTTCCCGCCGCTTCAAATCCGCCGATAATTCAACCTGATTTCAAACAAACCTCATTCCGTTCCTGCCTCCGCCGGTTCGGTCTGGTCCTTTGTTAGATGAATTACCTCGGTCCCGCTTTGGACTAATGAGAAATGAGATGCCTATGACTCGTTCGATCCTCGGACTCGCTCTGTTGCCTTTGTTTGCCGCCACTGCGCTCTTGGCGCAGGTTGAGATCACCACGCGCTTCACTCCAGAACTGCTACCTTCCGGCAGCGGCCATCTTGTTACACCTCAATCCGGCCTGCACACCCTTGCAGACCTCGGAAGACGTTCTCAAACACAGTTCAAGATTCTCGTCCCGGCCGGCCGCCCCGAAGGAGTTATCGGATTCGCTGAGACCGAGGTCGTGCGGAATGCCGTTCAGCCGATTCAGGGCTACAACGCGGAAACTCCTGCTTCGCTCGCTTGCCTTTATGCTCTGGTATCCGTGACCTCGGGATGCGTTCCGGGTTCCGTAACCAAGGTGGCTACCGGCGGATCGAAGGCGATTGCTATTGTCGACGCCTACGATTATCCGACGGCCTACTCGGATCTGGTGGCTTATTCGCAGCAATTCGGGCTGCCCCAACCCACCACTGCTACCTTCACCGTTGCCTACCAAGGCGCATCAAGGCCCAGCCCCGATCCGGACTGCGCCTATTATGGCGGTTGGAGCTGCTGGGCCTCGGAATCGGCGCTGGATATCGAGATGGCTCATGCGATGGCGCCCTCGGCTCACATCTATCTGGTGGAAGCGAACTCCAGCAGCAACAGCGATCTCTATGCCGCTGTAACCAAGGCTGTCTCATTGGTCAAAGCGGCCGGGGGCGGAGAGGTCTCGATGAGCTGGGGCGGCGGCGAATACCCCACCGAGACTCAATCCGACTCGGTGTTCGTTGGGACCAATGTGGTCTTCTTCGCATCGAGCGGCGACAGCGAAGGAACGATCTATCCATCGGCCTCGCCGAATGTGGTCGCCGTCGGCGGCACAACGGTGACGCGCAATCCAACCACGATGTCCTTCGTCGCCGAAACCGCATGGGAAGATACTGGCGGAGGCTTCAGCCCCTACGAGCCACGGCCCGCTTTTCAGGCCGGCGTAATCTCGAAGGTCGGCGCGCAACGAGGCGTTCCCGATGTTGCCGCGGTCGGCAATCCAAGAACCGGAGTCTGGGTCTATAACAGCTTCGACAACAACTACAGCGGCCAACTCTATGCCTGGAATATCTTCGGCGGCACCAGCGTTGCCTCTCCGCTGTGGGCTGGAATCGTCAATCATGCCGGACACTTCAGCGCCTCCACTGCCGCGGAGGAGACTCTGATTTACGCGAACGCAGCCGTCACTTCGGATTTTCGCGACATCAACAACGGCAACTGCGGTTACTATGACGGCTATGCTGCGGGCTCGGGATGGGATCCGTGCTCCGGAGTTGGCGCGCCAGTTGGCACTGCAGGCAAGTAGTCGTTATACCATGCGTGCGCTATGGTTCTCACCTTAAGCTGAGAATCAAGAACCATTGCGCGCGCATTTGGATCTGCGCTTCCCAAATGCGGCGGGCCAAGAACGTAGCACATTGTGCGCGCCGCGCGCAAGACTTGCAATTTTTCGCGCATGCACCTACTATCCGCATTAGAAACCGGCCTGCAAAGCAGGTGGGCGATCAACGCTGGTTGAACCAACATTCAATGAACAGGGGCTCAACTCGACAATCGGTTCTGTGTGCCGTGTCCGCCAGTCCGGAATG
>Ga0181520_10000540_pt1 | contig 82538 bp, 74 predicted proteins | sample PEATcosm2014_Bin_29_FD_132451 | JGI IMG/M metagenome (GOLD analysis project Ga0181520, IMG submission 132451) | Peatland microbial communities from MTU Mesocosm Facility, Houghton, MI, USA - PEATcosm2014_Bin02_30_metaG | ecosystem: Environmental > Terrestrial > Soil > Wetlands > Peat | place... | reverse complement strand
TTGCGAGAGCTTGGCGGCCGCCTCGGCGCTGGCGAGGTCGGCTTTCGCCTGCAGCAACTGCTGGTCGAGATCGGGCGCCTCGATCTCGGCGAGCGTCTGCCCCGCCTTGACGACGTCGCCGATGTCGGCCTTGCGGGTCTTCACATAGCCGCTGACGCGCGCGAAGATCGGCGCTTGCGTCTCCGCCTCCAGCCGCCCGGGCAGATCGAGGCTGGCGACGCCCGGCTGAGGGTCGACGTCGACGAGCGCCACCGTCGGAACCGCCTGCGCTTCGGTCCAGTCGCGCAGTCTGGCGCTGCCGCTCTCGCGCTCGCCGATGCCGGTGACGACGAGAGCCGCGACCAGCGCCGTCGCGGCCGCGGCGGCCACGCGGAGCTTGCGCACGAGACCTTTGCGGCCAGGATCGGCGGCCATGTCAGCCCATCTCCGAAGGAGTCGCATCTTCGCGTAGCCTTCGCCTGTGGGCAAGCGAGAAGACGACGGGCACGAAAACCAGCGTCGCGACGGTGGCGAACATCAGCCCGCCGATCACCGCGCGTCCCAAGGGGGCGTTTTGCTCGCCGCCCTCGCCGAGCCCGAGCGCCATCGGCGCCATCCCGATCATCATCGCCAGGGCGGTCATGACCACCGGCCGAAAGCGCATGAAGCCGGCCTCGATCGCCGCCGCGACTGGATCGCCGAGCGCGGCGTAGCGCTCGCGCGCGAAGCTGATGACCAGCACGCTGTTCGCCGTCGCCACCCCCATGCACATGATCGCGCCGGTCAGCGCCGGGACGGAAAGCGTCGTCTTGCTGACGAACAGCATGCAGACGATGCCGGCGAGGCCGGCGGGAAGCGCCGAGATGATCACCATCGGGTCGGCCCAGGACTGGAAATTCACGACAATGAGCAGATAGATGAGGACGATCGCGGCGACCAGGCCAAGCAGCAGACCGGCGAAGGCGCTGTTCATGGTCTGCGCCTGTCCAAGCAATTGAACCGTGCTGCCCTTGGGAATCTCGCCATGGGTCTGCGCGATGACCTTCGCGACGTCCGCCGCCGTCGCGCCGAGATCGCGCCCCTGCGTCGCCGCGTAGATCTGCACGATCGGCACGATGTTGTGCTGCGAGACCACCGCGTCGCCGGCCGCGCGGGAAATATTGGCGACGCCGCCGAGAATCGGCAGGTTCGCCGCCCCCGCGGCGGTCACCGGGACGCTTTGCAGCGCGCTCAGAGAATCGAGCCGGTATTGCGGCGTCTGCATGACGATCGAATAGGAGACGCCGCTGTTGGGGTCGAGCCAATAGGTCGGCGAGACTTGGCCGCTGCCGGCGAAATTGACCACCAGGCTGTTGGTGACGTCGCGCTCCGTCAGGCCGACGTATTGGGCGCGGGTGCGATCGACGTCGATGTCGAGGACGGGCAGCGCCGGCGATTGCTGGATGCGCGCATCGACGACCCCGGGGATATGGCGCAGCCGGCGCAGCACAAGATTGGCGTAATCGAAGTTCGCCGCCAGGTTGGCGCCGGCGATTTGCACGTCGATCGGCGCCGGCGCGCCGAAATTGAGAATCTGGCTGGTGATGTCCGACGGCAGAAACGCGAAGGCGACGCCGGGAAAGCGGCGCGGAAGCTCTTCGCGCATCGCGCGGATGTATTCGGCGGACGGCCGATGGCTTTCCGCGAGCTTGATCTGGATGTCGCCGTCCTGCGAGCCGATCACGCCGGTGTTGTTGTAGGAGAGATTGATGCCGCTGACCGGCATGCCGATGTTGTCGACCAGCGTGTCCAGTTCCCCCGGGGGGATGAGCGCGCGGATCGCCGCCTCGATCCGCGAGAATTGCTTGGCGCTTTCTTCGACGCGGGTGCCGACGCGCAGTCGCGAGTGCATGAGGATCTGGCCGCTGTCGACCGAAGGGAAGAAGTCGCGCCCGAGATAGGGCGTCAGCAGAAACGCGGCGCCGACGAGCGCGAGAAATCCCGCCGCAAAGGCGACGCGGCGCTCCATCGCCAATTCGAGCGCGGCGCGATAGCCGCTGCGAATGCGGTCGAAGCCCGCCTCGAAGCCGCGCTGCAAAGCGATAATCGGGTTGCGCGAGGCCCTGCGTCGGCGATCTTCGGCGTGCGGCGGATGCGGCCGCAGCAGGTGATTGGCCATCGTCGGCACCAGCGTGCGCGACAGGAAGAACGAGCTGACCATGGCGAACACCACCGCCTCGGCCATCGGCACGAACAGGTAGCGCGGCACGCCCTCAAGGAAGAACATTGGCACGAACACGATGCAGATGCACAAGAGCGAGACGAAGGCGGGGGTCACGATCTGCCGCGCGCCGTCCATGATCGCCGTCTCGACCGCCTTGCCGTGCTCGAGATGCCAGTTAATGTTCTCGATCGTCACCGTCGCGTCGTCGACCAGGATGCCGACCGCGAGCGCCAGTCCGCCGAGCGTCATGATGTTGAGCGTTTCGCCGATCGCCGAAAGAGCGGTGATCGAGCCGAGCGCGGCCAGCGGGATCGACGTGGCGATGATGACCGTCGATCGCCAGCTGCCGAGGAACAACAGGATCATCAGGCTGGTGAGCGCCGCGGCGATGACGCCCTCGCGCGCGACGCCGGATATCGCGGCGCGCACGAACAGCGACTGGTCGCCGAGCAAACCGACCTGCAGCCCGTTCGGCAGCGCGTCGGCGAGATCGGCGAGCTTTTGCTTGACCCCGGAAATGATCGCCAGCGTCGAGGCGGACCCGTTCTTCAACACCTGCAACAGCACGGAGCGGTCGCCGTTGACATGGACGATGTTGGTCTGCGGCGCATTGCCGTCGCGAACCTGGGCCACGTCGCGCACGTAGACCACGGCGCCGTCGACCGTTTTGATCGGCAAGGCGCCGAGGTCGGCCAGCCGCGACGGCGCGTCGTTGAGCTCGAGCGCGTACTCGAACGGGCCAATTTTCTGCGTGCCGATCGGCGTCATCAGATTCTGCGCGGCCAGCGCATTGGCGACGTCCTGGCCGGACAGGCCGCGAGCCTGCAAGGCGACCGGATCGAGATCGATCTGGATCTGGCGCAGCTTGCCGCCGAACGGCCAAGCGATGGCGGCCCCCGGCACCGTCACCAGCGGCGTGCGAATCTGATTGATGGCGAGGTCGGCGAGCCGCTGCTCGGTGAAGCCCGCGCCCGACAGCGCGACGAAAAGGATCGGCACGGTCGCGGCGCTGTAGTTAAGAATCAGCGGCGGCGTCGCGCCGGGCGGCATCGCCTTGATCAGGGTCTGCGAGATCGCGGTGACCTGGGCGTTGGCGGTGCGGATGTCCGTGTAGGGCTGAAAGAAGATCTTGATGACGCCGAAGCCGTTGTAGGAATTGGCCTCGATGTGTTCGATGTCGTTGACGGTGGTCGTCAGCGCCCGCTGAAACGGCGTGGTGATGCGCCCGGACATGTCGTCTGGCGCCAGGCCGGTGTACTGCCAGACGACGCTGATCACGGGAATGCGAATGTCGGGAAAGATATCGATCGGCGTGCGCAACGCGGCCAACGGGCCGATGATCAAGATCAGCAGCGCCAGCACCACGAAGGTGTAGGGCCGCGACAGCGCGATGCGTACGAGGGCGATCATCGACCGGTCGTCCCGACCACTCCCGCAATGACATTAATAATCGCGACGCGACTGTGAATACGGGCGTTGGCATGCTAGCAGAATCCCGTGCGCTGGCCATATCCTCGGCCGGCCCGGGCGTTAAACTTATCGAGAGGGCCGCGCCGGAGCGGCGGCGCGCCGCTTCTGCGGGCGCCGCGTCAGTCGCTTCGCCGACGTCGCCGGGCGGGTGTCCGCGCGCTGTTCGCGCCCGGCGGCGAACCCAACCGCCAAGCTGGCGAAATCAGCGGCGGGAAGACGGCTCAGCGCAGGCGGTAGATCGTCGCCTCGGCCGTCCCGCCAATCTCGACGAGGCCGGGGAAGTCGGGTCGCCAGGCGCAGCCGACATGCAGCGCGATAAGCGTATCGTAAAGGTCGCGCCAGTCGGGCAGCTCGCGCGCGAGCCCGTCGGCGCGCGGCGGGGCCCAAGGCGTCGCGGCGAACTGCGGGTCGCGCGCGGCGACCGGCTGCATGCCGCGGCCGACGAACAGCGTGCTGACCATCGCCCGCCGGTCGACGACGACGAAGTTGGCGAGGCCGCGATAGAACGCCTCGGCGTCGCTCGCCGGGCAGAGCGCGCGCGGCGGCGCGACCGCCAGCGCGCGCGACCCCGGCTCGATTGCGCGGATCGCCTCGCGGAATTCCGCCGCCTGGCGCTGGTAGTCCGCCCATTGCGGCGCCGCGGCGGCGAAACGCAGGGCGACGATGGCGAGGGCGAGAAGCGCGGCCGCCTGCTTTGCGCGCGGCCCGCTCAGCCCGGAGAGTGAAGAAAGAACGAGATAGGCGAGCAGAACGGCGAGCCGGGCGTCGAGGAAGTCCCCCGCGCCCAGCGCCGACGGCATGACGGCGACGACCGCGCCCAAGCCCCACAGCGTCCCCCGCATCGCCGGAACGATCGCGGCGCGCCGCGTGGCGAGCGCCGCGACGATCAGGAGCGCCAGGGCGAAGGCGGCGAACACGCCCGCCGTGGCGCTGTCGGCGAACATCGGCGCGGCGAGGGTCGCCAACTTGGAGCCGGGACCGCCGAAGCGGTTTTCGATCGGCGGCGCCATCGCCCACGGCCCGAGCGCGGCGACGAAATGGGCGGCCGCCCACGCGCCGCGACGCGCGCGGACCAGCCAGTTCGAGCGCCCCGGCGCGGTCGCCTCGTAGAGCGCGACGATCAGGGCGAGCGCCGCCCAAGCGGCGAGATGGCAGAAGAACAGCGCGACCGCGACGGCGTTGAACAGAACGAGGCGCGCCCATCGGCGCCGGCGGTCGATCGTCAGCCACCAGGCGAAGGCGTGGAGCGCGAGCCCCATGCCGAGGGCGAAGTTGATCAGCCCAAGCGTGGTCACGAGGTTGTAGGAGAGGGCCGGAACGATGAGCAGCGCCGGCTGCGGCGCGCCATGGAGCGCCCGGTTGACCCGCCAGGCGCCCCAAGCGGGCAGCGCGATCGAGGCGATCCAGGCGAGCCGGATGGCGCTTTCGGGCGACAGGACCGGCGACAGCGCCAGATAGGCGAGGTCGAGGGCGAGATTGGGGATGATCGCCCATTTGACCGCATAGAGCGCGGCGAGCGGATCGCCGGGCGCCATCCGGTAGAGCGTCAAGCGCGCCCAGTGGTTGATCAGGTCCCAACTGCGCGGGATCGGCCAGATGGCGATCGGCTCGGTGGTCAGCGCCACCAGCACGACATAGACGAGGCCGAGCCGGCGCTCGAGCCAGGTCGAGACGGCCGGAGCGGCGTCCGGCGTTGCGCGCCCATCTTCGCCGATGTTCATCCGGCCCCTCGATCGGGAAAACCCGCCCGCCCCGCGGCGGCGCGAGCGCCCCACCATGCCGCCGGCGGATGAACAAACCTTTGCCGGCCGGCGCCCGGCCTAAGCGGGCCGCGGCGCCGGCGCGCGGTCCCACGGCGGCTCGGGCGAATAGAGCTCGGCGAGGAAATCGATGAACGCGCGCACCTTGGCGGGCGGATGGCGCCCGCCCGGATAGACGGCGTGGATCGCGCCGAGCTCGATCGGCGGATGATCGAGCGCGATCGCCACCAGCCGGCCGGCGCTGAGGTCGTCGGCGACGATGAAGGTCGGCTCGTAGATCAGGCCCTGCCCGGCGACCGCGGCCAAACGTAAAGCGTCGCCGCTGTTGGCGCGCAGGTCGCCGGAGACGCCGACCTCGACCTCGCGGTTCGCGCCGAACATCCAGCGTCCTGCGCCGGTGAAGCGCGACAGCGTGTAGCTGAGGCAGTTGTGGCGCGAAAGATCGGCGACCGTGCGCGGCACCGCATGCGCGACGAGGTAGGCGGGCGCGGCGCAGAGGATGGTGCGGCACGGCGCCAGCCGCCGCGCGACCAGGCTCGAATCGCGCAGGATGCCGATGCGCACCGCGACGTCCCATCCCTCGTCGACCAGATCGACCAGCCGATCGTTGAGGCCGAGCTCCACCGCGACCTTCGGATAGCGCCGGGAGAATCGCGGGATTAGCGGCGCGAGGCGGCGCACGCCGAACGACACCGGCGCGGCGACGCGCAACAGGCCGCGCGGCTCGATCCGGTCAGCGGCGATCGCGTCCTCGGCCGCTTCGAGCTCGGCGAGCGCGCGCGACGCGGCCTCGAGATAGGTCTGCCCGGCGTCGGTGATCGACACCTTGCGCGTCGTGCGGTGGAACAGCCGCGCGCCGAGACGCTCCTCCAGCGCCGCGACGTGCTTGGTGATCATGGTCTGCGACAGGCCCAAGGCGCGCCCGGCGGCGGAAAAGCTGCCGGTGGCGGCGACTTTGGCGAGCGCTTCGAGGCTGGTGAAGCGATCGAGCATCGGCGGTCTCACCCTTCTAGGAATAAATGTAATTCAAACTACATGGATTATCAAATTCTTAGGAATTGATAGCTTTCCGGCCATCGACGAGGCCGATCGCGTCGCCGACGCGCGGCGAACCGGAGGAGCGAGAGAAATGTTGATTCATAGCGTCAAGTCGACCCTGTTGGCCGCAATTGCGAGCGTCGTCATCGCCAGCGCCGCCGCGGCGGCGACGCCGTGGGAGAATCCGACCACGCCCCCGCCGCCCCCGGAGCCGCAGGCCCCCGCCGTCGAGAAGAATCTCAAGCTGTTCGACAACCTCGACTTCGACGTGTTCTCCAACCAGAAGTGGGACCGGCTGAAGGAGAGCCACTCGAAGGACATCGTCGTCACCTGGCCCGACGGCCATGAGACCAAGGGCCTCGATCGGCACACCGAGGATTTGAAGGCGCTGTTCGTCTTCGCTCCCGACATCAACATCAGAGAGCACCCGATCCGCTTCGGCTCGGGCAGCTGGACTTCGGTCCAGGGCGTGATGACGGGCACGTTCACCAAACCGATGCCGATCGGCGACGGCAAAACCATCCCGCCGACCGGCAAGCGCTTCGCCATCGGCATGGTCACCGTCGGCCATTGGGTCAACGGCCTGATGGATCACGAATGGCTGTTCTGGGACAACGCCGATTTCATGAAGCAGATCGGCGTCGGTCAGTGAGCGGCGACAAAGCGATCGCGGAGGCGGCGAGCGGCCGCCTCCGCCCCTGGCGATAAGGAGACCTCGGCCATGACCTTCCCCAGCCTGTTCCTCTCCCACGGCGCGCCGACGCTTTCGCTCGACGACACCCCCGCGCGCGCCTTTCTCAGCGGGTTGGGAGAGCGCCTCGGACAGCCGCGCGCCATCCTTGTCGCCTCGGCGCATTGGGACACGGAGCGCCCGCGCGTCACTTCGACCGAGCGCAATGCGACGATCCACGACTTCTACGGCTTTCCGCGCGAGACCTTCCGCCTGCGCTATGACGCGCCGGGCTCGCCCGAGCTGGCGGCGCGCGTCGTCGACTTGCTCGGCGCGGCGGGACTCGGCGGCGAGACCGACAATTCGCGCGGGCTCGACCACGGCGCGTGGGTCCCGCTGTCGCTCATCTATCCGCAGGCCGACATTCCGGTGGCGCAGGTGTCGATCCAGGGCGCGCGCGGCCCGGAGCATCACCTGCGGCTTGGCTGCGCGTTGGCGCCTTTGCGTGAGAAGGGCGTGCTGATCGTCGGCAGCGGCAGCCTCACCCACAACCTCGGAGCGTTCTTTGACCGCGACGCCAACGACCCGGCGCTCGATTGGGTCGACGCCTTCGCCGACTGGACGAGCGACGCGCTGCTCGCAGGGAGGGTCGACGACCTCGTGAACTACCGCCGCCTGGCGCCGCGCGCGGTCGACAACCATCCGACCGACGAGCACCTGCTGCCGCTCTATGTGGCGATGGGCGCAGCGGGCGCCGAGCCGCGCGCCGAGCGGCTGCACAAGAGCGCCACCTACGGCGCCCTGCGCATGGACGTGTTCGCCTTCGGCGACCCCGCCGCCGACGCGCGCCCCGCGAAGACGCGCGCGGCGTGAGCGTCGCCGCGCGCCGGTCGCCTCAGCGATCGACCATCGCCTGCTGCGCCTCGGGGTAGCGCGCGCCTTCGACCTTGACGCGGGCGAGCGCGGCCTCGATCTCGCCGAGGTCGTCGGCGGTCAAGACGACCTCGGCGGCGCCGAGGTTCTCCTCCAGACGTGGAAACCTGGTCGTGCCCGGAATCGGGATGATCCACGGCTTCTGAGCGATGATCCAGGCGAGCGCGAGCTGCGCCTTGGTCGCGCCCTTGCGCGCTGCGATCTCGCCGAGCCGCGCGACCAGCGCCTGGTTGGCCTTGCGCGCCTCCGGCGCGAAGCGCGGATTGCTGTTGCGCGCGTCGCCGGCGGCGAACGGGGTGGTCGCGTCGATTGCGCCGGCGAGAAAGCCGCGGCCGAGCGGGCTGAACGGCACGAAGCCTATGCCGAGCGCCTCGAGCGTGGGGAAAATCTTCGTCTCGGGCTCGCGCCACCAAAGCGAATACTCGCTCTGCACCGCCATGACCGGCTGCGCCGCATGGGCGCGGCGAATCGTCTGCGCGCCCGCTTCCGACAAGCCGAAATGCTTCACCTTGCCTTCGGCGATGAGCTCCTTCACCGTGCCGGCGACGTCCTCGATCGGCACCTTCTTGTCGACCCGGTGTTGGTAGAAGAGGTCGATGCGATCGGTCCTCAAGCGCTTGAGGGACGCCTCGGCGACGGCGCGAATGCGCTCCGGGCGGCTGTCCGGGCCAAGCCGGACATCGCCGTCGCGGAGGCCGAATTTGGTCGCGATCACGACCTGGTCGCGAACCGGCGCCAACGCCTCGCCGACCAGCTCTTCGTTGACGAACGGTCCGTAGCATTCGGCGGTGTCGAAGAAGGTGACGCCGCGCTCGTAGGCGGCGCGGAGGAGCGTGATCGCCTCGCCGCGGTCCATCGCCGGGCCGTAAGCGAAACTGAGGCCCATGCAGCCGAACCCGATGGCCGAAACTTCGAGGCCGTTCTTGCCGAGAATGCGCTTTTGCATCGGTTTCTCCTTTGGCGCGGCGGCGGGGACGACGACGGCGCGTCTTCGGCTTCTGATGTAGCCGGCGCCGGGCGTTTCGATTAGGCGCTTAATCCCGCAATGGGCTATAAGCGCTCCTAATCAATGTCGCGCATCGACCTCAACGACCTCGACGCCTTCCTCGCCATCGCGCGCGAGAAGAGCTTCACCCGCGCCGCGGCGCGGCTCGGCGTGTCGCAGTCGGCGCTGAGCCAAACCATGCGCGGCCTGGAGGAGCGGCTCGGCCTGCGTCTGCTGGCACGCACGACGCGCAGCGTCGCGCCGACCGAAGCCGGCGAACGGCTGATGCGGGCGATCGGGCCGCATCTCGAAAGCGTCGCCGACGCGCTGGCGGCGGTCAGCCGCTTGCGCGAGACGCCGGCCGGCGCCGTCCGCATCAGCGTCAGCGAGCACGCCGCCAACAGTGTGCTCTATCCCGCCGTCGCGCGGCTGGCGCGCGCCTATCCGGAGATCTCGATCGAACTTTGCGTCGACAATGCGTTCACCGATATCGTCGCCGAACGTTTCGACGCCGGCGTGCGGATCGGCGAACGCGTCGAGAAGGACATGGTCGCCGTGCGCATCGGCCCCGACTTGCGCATGGCGATCGTCGGCGCGCCCGTCTATTTCGAGCGCTATCCTCCGCCTGTGACTCCGCGCGACCTCACCCGCCATCGATGCGTCGCCATGCGGCTGCCGACTCTCGGCGGCCTGCTGCCGTGGGAGTTCGAGAAGGATGGGCGCGAGGTCAACGTCCAAGTCGAAGGACAGGTGACCTTCAACACCATGGCGATGGGGCTGAGGGCGACCCTCGACGGCCTCGGCCTTGGCTATTTCCAGGCCGATCTGGTCGCGTCCCATGTCGCCGCCGGCCGCCTCGTCAGCGTGCTCGAGGACTGGTGCCCGCCGTTTCCGGGCTACCATCTTTACTATCCGAGCCGACGTCAGCACTCCGCGGCCTTCGCCGCGCTGCTGGAAGCGCTGCGCTATCGCGGCGGAAGGTGGGGACGGGTCGACCCATCGTAGGCCCGCCCCCGCGCGCCTATTTCTTGGCGCAGACCACGACCGCGGTCGGGCTCGACTCGCCTTCGCAGCTCGCGCCCGACGTTCCGACGAGCTTCAGCTCGCCGACGCCGCCCGCGCAATAGGCGCTGATCATGATCTCGCCCGAGTCGCACTCGGCCTTCGCCTGACCGCTGAGCACGCGCAAGGCCAGACTCGGCCCTTGCGGCCCGGCAGGCCCTTGCGCGCCGGCCTCGCCCTGCGGTCCCTGCGGGCCGATCGCTCCCGCCGGCCCCGCGACGCCGGGGTCGCCCTTCGGCCCTTGCGGCCCGGCCGGCCCCGCTGGCCCGGCGACGCCAGGGTCGCCCTTCGGCCCTTGCGGCCCGGCCGCTCCCGCCGGCCCGGCCAATCCCGCCGGTCCGGCGACGCCGGGCGGACCCTGATCCCCCTTGTCGCCTTTGGCGCACCCAGACACGGCCAACAGCGACGCGACGGCGACGGCGACGAAAAGCGTGCGCATGCGTTTCCCCCGATCTGTCAGAAATTTATCTCCACGACCCGACCGGCGGCGTCCGACCAGGCGGCGCCGCCCCCCGATAGAAATAATGTCCAGGTCGACGGCAGATCATCCCAAGAAAAGCGATAGCTGGCAACTGGCGTGAAAACGCCGGCCTGGCTCGGTTCTATACGTCTCAACAAGTTGAAAAATCGAAGAAAAGGATAGTTGCGACGTCAGTTCGTAGAATTGACGCGTGCGAAAGCCGTCGACGCCGTCGCTTGACGATCAAGGGGTTGGCGCGCGGACGTGAGCGGTTGCAAACAACGCCGCGACCAAACGCCCGCCCCCGCCCGATCGAGGGCGCGCGCGGCGCCGGCGCTTAAACCATTCCGCCCTTCCGTATAATCGCCCAGCGCCCTCCTCCAGCCTCCTCGGCGAGCAGGGAAGGCCATCCGCGGACAAGCGCCGCCGACCGAACGCCAAGCGCTCTAAGTGATCACGCTCGGCTGTTTGCGCCCGAGCCGCGCCTCGATCCCGCTCAGCGAGCGCGACAGCGCGACAAGGTCGGCGAGCGCCGTCTGCGCATCCTTGGCGAGATCGCCGTCGGCCGGCTCGTAACGCTCGATATAGACGCGCAGCGTCGCGCCCACCGTGCCGGTGCCCGAAAGGCGATAGACGATGCGGGAGCCGCCGGCGAACATCACCCGCACGCCTTGGCCCCCGGTCAGCGAGCCGTCGACCGGATCGCGGTAGGCGAAGTCGTCGGCCGCCTCGACCGTGAGCGCGCCGAAGCGTCGGCCGACCAGTCGCGGCAGCTCGGCGCGCAGCGCGTCCATCAGGCTGTTCGCGGCGGCGAGGTCGACCTCCTCGAAGTCGTGGCGGGTGTAGTAGTTGCGCCCGTAGGTCGCCCAGTGCCGGCGCGCCAGCTCGGCCACCGACAGGCGGCGCTTGGCGAGGATGTTGAGCCACAGCAGCACCGCCCACAGGCCGTCCTTCTCGCGCACGTGGTTGGAGCCGGTGCCGGCGCTCTCCTCGCCGCAGATGGTCGCCAGGCAGGCGTCGAGCAGGTTGCCGAAGAACTTCCAGCCGGTCGGCGTCTCGTAGGCCGGAATTCCGAGCTTGGCGGCGACGCGGTCGGCGGCGGCGCTGGTCGGCATCGAGCGCGCGATTCCCTTCAGGCCCGCGGCGTAGCCCGGCGCGAGACGGGCGTCGGCGGCGAGCATCGCGACCGAGTCGGACGGGGTGACGAAAATGCCGCGGCCGAGGATGAGGTTGCGGTCGCCGTCGCCGTCGGAGGCGGCGCCGAAGTCGGGCGCCTGCGGCGACATCATCTCGTCGTAGAGCGCCTTCGCGTAGGTGAGGTTGGGGTCGGGGTGATGGCCGCCGAAGTCGGGCAGCGGCGTGCCGTTGACCACCGTGCCGGCCGGCGCGCCGAGCTCGTCTTCGAGAATCGCGTGGGCGTAGGGGCCGGTGATCGCGTGCATCGAGTCGAAGCGCATGCGGAAGCCCGAGGCGAACAGCCCGCGGATGGCGTCGAAGTCGAACAGCGTGCGCATCAGCTTAGCGTAGTTGGCGACCGGATCGACGACCTCGACGGTGGCGCCGTCGAGCGCGACCGTCCCCAGCGCGTCGATGTCGAGGTCGGCGGAGTCGAGGGTCTTGTAGGCCGCGATCGTCTTGGTGCGCTTGAAGATCGCCTCAGTGACCTTCTCCGGGGCGGGGCCGCCGTTCGAGATATTGTACTTGATCCCGAAGTCGCCCTCGGGCCCGCCGGGATTGTGACTCGCCGAGAGGATGATGCCGCCGTAGGCGCCGAGCGCCCGGATCAGCGCCGAAACCGCGGGGGTTGACATCAGCCCGCCGCGGCCGACGACGACATGGCCGAAGCCGTTGGCGACGGCGATGCGAACCGCCTTCTGGATCGCCTCGCGGTTGTAGAAGCGGCCGTCGCCGCCGATCACCAGCGTCTTTCCCTGAAATCCTTCGAGCGAATCGAAGATCGACTGGACGAAGTTCTCGACGTAATTCGGCTGCTGGAAGACCTTCGTCTTCTTGCGCAGGCCCGAGGTGCCCGGCTGCTGATCGGGATACGGAGTGGTGGCGACGCTGCGGATCATGCCATTCCTCGCGGCTGCGGTTGCGGCTGCCTGACGGTAACCAGCTCGGCGCGACGCCGCAATGACAGAAAGCAATCGGACGATCAGCGAGCGGCGACGGCGCGACGGCGTCACCCGAGCCTTGGGCATCGGTTTCAGCAGTTTCAAAATCTCGTTGGCGCCTTACTGAATCCTCATCTCGCGCGAGACTGGGCGAAGCGTCAGAAGCTTCGGGAACGGGTTTCTGTAGGGCGCCGCAATGGCATCCCCGGCGATCGGCCTGCTCACCTGCTTCCTCCCCGACATCCGCTCGCCGCGGCCGTGAAGGGCGGCGAGCGACGCGTCGCGGCCGGGCTGATCCCGGCGGTCGGCGCGACGCCCCCGCTCGTCACGTCATTCCCGAACGCCGCAAAGCGGCCGATCGGGAACCCAGAGGCCGCGCGCTGCGCGGCGAGGCGCCGCCGCCGTCCTCAACGCGAAGCGGGACACGCCTTCAGCAGCCTGCTAGTGGACGGCGTCATCGGGGAGAGTGACGTTTCCCTTCCTTCGACGACGACAAGAAAGTGCGGCGATGACCGTTGAAACGTCGCGCGCCGAGCGCGCCCTGTTCATCATTTCCGTCGCGACGGGCTATGGCGGCGCGGAAAGAAACATCGAAGTTCTCCTCCCGAGGATTCCCGTTGGGCGCAAGGTCGTCCTTTTCGCTTGCAACCATCGCCATCTCGAAGCATTGCGCCGGACCGGACGGCCGAACCTCGAAATCCAATTCGTCGACGCCGCGCAGGACGGATTCGTCGAAAAGGCGACGCGGCTGCTCATCGGGCGCTATCTGGCGGTTCGCCCCTCGGCGATCTTGTCGAATACGCTGGATTCGCTGCGCATCTTGTCGTCCGTCGCGAAATGGCTGCCCGGAATCGACCACCGGTCGTTCTTCTACGTTCACGACTTTCTCTGGTCCAATTACGCCGCCCTGCTGTCGTCGCTCCCGGGCGCAACGATGCTCGCGCCGAACCGCGCCATATTTGAACGAGCCGATTACGTCGGCCGTTTCATTCAACCCGAGGGCGGAATGCGGGCGCTGGTCCTGCCGAATCCCGTCGAGCCGCCGGTCCAAGACCCCGGCCCCCCCGCGGGGGGCGCCGGTTTCCTCCATCTGGCCACGGTCAACGGCTTCAAGGGACACGTTTACCTCGCCGACGCCGCAGCAATCTTGGGCAAAAGCCGCGCCGGCGTTCGGATCGAGTCTTACGGCCATCGGCCGATTCCCGAATTGTATCGAGAGATTTCGCGCCATATCGAAGAGGTCGGCGCAGGGGAAACGCTAACCCTCCGCGATCACGTCGACGATCCCTCCGACCTGTTGAAGCGATCACGCGCCGTTGTCGTGACCTCCGTGTCCGACAACGGCGGTCCGGAGACATTCGGCCGAGCGATCATCGAGGCTTGGGCCTATCGTCGTCCGGTCATTGCATTCGCCGCCGGCGCGCCCGCGGACTTGATCCGGCACGAGGTCGACGGATTGCTCGTCGACGAAAAGGACGCGGCGGGCCTCGCCGAGGCGATCGCCAGAATGTGGCGGGACGACGATCTGGCGGAACGCCTCGGACGGGCGGGCCGCGAAAGGGTCTCGCGCGAATTTTCGGCCGAGATCATCGCCGCGCAATTGCTTGCGGCGCTCGACGGCGGGCGCCGCCTGCGTCTTCCCACGCAGGCGGCGACGCTCAAGCCTCCCGAAGCGGAGGGCCGGATCTTTCTTGACGTGTCGCTTTCGCTCAATATTGGCTGGCGAACGCCGGTCGGCATGTCCCGCGTCGAGACGGAGGTCGCCAACGAACTGGCTCGCCTGCCGGACAAGGACGTTCAGTTGGCGCGACGGAACGCGGCCAACGCCGGGTTCCGGCGGCTCGCGCCTTTCGAATTGGAGGCGTTGACCAACCGAAGCGACGGCATGGCCGCGCTGGCGGCGCGCGAGCTCGCCGCGTCGCCTCCGCCCTCGCCGCCTTGCCCAGATCGGACGCTCGCCGCCTACTGGGCGGCAGTGGCCGCGCTTCGTTCCATCGGGGCCGGACCGCGCCTCATCCCCGGGGCGATCCGGCGTTGGCTCTTTCGGCGCGTGACGCGGAAAACAAAGCTGTCCTCAGGGGAAGGCGCGCTGTCCCTAAAGGCTCGTTCCGGCGACGTATTGATCTGCGCCGCCAATCCTTGGGACTACATTCCGGCAGGCGCTTTCCAATCTTTGCGCGCGCAGGGCGTTCGGCTGCTCGCGGTCGTCCACGATCTGATGGTCTGGGAAACGCCGCATTGGACCGCTGGGCGCAATCCGCGGGAATACTCCCGCAACATGCTGGCGGCCATCGCCGAAGCGGAGCACGTAGTCGCCGTTTCGAGCGCGACGGCGAAGGCGATGAAAGCGGCGTTCGCCTCGATCGGCAAAGTCGCGCCGCCCGTCACGATCGCGCCGCCCAGCGGGTTGTCGAACGCCGCGCCGTTTGGCGGCCCGCCGCCCGGCGTCGCGCCAGGCGACGCCTTCGTCCTCTATTGCTCGACGATCGAGGTGCGGAAAAATCATATCATGCTGTTGAACCTGTGGGATCGTCTGCGCCAATCGTTGCCGTGGGGGCGCCTGCCGCGCCTGATCATCGTCGGGCGCTGGGGTTGGGGCGTGGACGCCGTCCGTCTGATGATCGAGCGGAACTGGCGGCTCGCCCCGCATGTGCGCGTCATCGAGCAGGTGTGCGACCACAGCCTGTCTTGGCTTTACCGCAATGCTCGTTTCACCGTTTTCCCGTCGTTCACGGAAGGTTTCGGCCTGCCAGCGGTCGAAAGCCTTCGCGCGGGAACGCCCGTCGTCGTGTCGAACTGCGCGGCGCTCGTCGAGGCGACCGAAGGCCTGATGCCAGCGATCGATCCTTATGATTTGCCCGCGTGGCGACGCGAGATCGAAACGCTGTGCCTCGACGACGCCCGGCTTGAAGCATTGCGCGAGAAGGCGCGCCGGTTCGCCGGCGCCAAGCCTCAAGAACTTCCCAGAGCCATTCTCGCGGCCATCGCTCCGCGCCGCGAATGAAGCAAAGCAGATCGGATTTCGGCGACAGCGTCTTGCGCGCCCTATCGGCTATCGGAGAGGCGCAACTGGTCGAGATCGGCGATCAACCCCGGTCCGGTCGGCTCCCATCCCAGCTTTCTCCGCGTTTGCGCGCTGGAGGCGGGCATGTCGTACGCCGCAAACATGGCGAGCCAGCCAAAAAAGGCTTTAGCCTCTTCCGGGGCGATGGATTTGACCGGCAGTCTCAGGCGTCGACCAGTGGCTTCAGCAATATCGCGCATCGACACGCCTTCTTCCGCGACCGCGTGATACTTTGCGTTCGGCTCAGCCCTTTCGATCGCCAGCCGGTAGAGGCGGGCTGCGTCGAGAACGTACGCCGCTGGCCAGCGATTGCGTCCGTCTCCGACGTACGCGCACGCGCCCTTTTCGCGATACGCCTCGATCGCATAGGTAACGAGCCCCTGCTTGACCGGGTCGTGAACCTGCGGGAGTCGCACCACCGACACATTGACCCCGTCCGCGGCGACGGCGGCGGCCGCCTCCTCCGAGGCTGCTCGGGGAATGACGTCGGCGCCGACGGTCGCATTGTCTTCCTTGGCCGGCTGACCGGGCGTGGTGTTGGCCATGGGGGTCACGGAGGTCACGATCAGCGGCCGGTCGGAGCCGGCGAGCGCCGAGCCGAGCGCGTTGATGGCGCGGCGATCGTCCTCACAACTCGCCGCCAATTTCGAGAAGTCGTGGTTGAAGGCCAGATGGATGACGCCGTCCGTTCGAGCGGCCCCCTGTTTGAGGCTGTCGAGGTCCTCAAGTGACCCGCGATGGACCTCGGCGCCGGCGGCGGCCAGCGCTTCCGCCCCGTTGTCCGAGCGGGTGAGGCCCAACGCCTTATGGCCAGCGACGATCAGCTCGCGGACGACGCGCGAGCCGATGAACCCGGAGGCGCCAGTGACGAACACACGCATGAGCAGGTCTCCAGGTTTCGCTGGAGATAAATCTCCACGCTCGGCCTATTCCGGTAAAGTAGTGATCTTATCATAGTAGGGCGGCTAACAGGATGGGCGAGCGCGTCGCGCGCGGGAACCTGCTCGAATCTCGGATTTCGACAACAGCTTACGGGATCCCCAATTGCTTCGCTCCTTCCGCCCCGGCGTCGCGCTGGGCGAGGCGATCCCCGGGCCGGAGACGGCGAAACGGGCGCTGCGGGCCACGGCGGAAGCGGGCGGTTGAACCGACCGCCGCCATGGCGATTTGGGGATTGGGCAAAGCGTCATCGAAACTCGAAGCGCGCGCTCAACCCTCCGTGAGCTTCGCCATCAGCGCCGGCAGAGCGGCGACGTCGGGGAGGACATGGTCGGCCAAGGGCGCGAGCGCGTCGCGGCCGACCGGGCCGCTCAGCACCGCGATCGCCAGCGCGCCGGCGGCGCGCGCCGCCATCAGGTCGTGGGGCGAATCGCCGACCACCGCCACCCGTTCCGGCGGCGCGCCGAGATGGCGCGCGAAGGCGATGACCATGCCGGGGCCCGGCTTGCCGCCGTAGCCCGAATCGTAGCCGGCGACGAACTCGATCGCCTCGTCGAGCCCCAGCGCTTCGAGCTGTCGGCGCGCGCTCGCCTCCGAATCGTTGGTGGCGACGCCGAGCCTCAGCCCCATCGCCTTCAGCGCGCCGAGCGCTTTCGCCGGCTCGCCAAGCGGCTTCACCGCCTTCAACACCTCGATCGCCGACAACGCGTCGATCTCGCGCTCCAAGACGTCGAAGTCGGTGCGCCCGAGCGCCTCGCCCCACATCACGGCGTAGTGCGGCAGAGATCCGCCGACCAATGGCGAATCGGGCAGAAAGCGCTTCTCTTCGAGCGAGAACTGCAGCCGATCGGCCTGGACGCGCATCCGTTCAGGGTCGCCGTCGGCGAGCGCGGCGATGATGGCGTAGGTCGACGGCCCCCAGGTCCGGTCGAAGTCGGTCAACGTGCCGTCCTTGTCGAGCAGCACGCCCACGATGGAGGCCTTACGCTTCGTCAACCTTGCCTTCCCGTCACCTCGGCGGGGCTCGCCCGCTTAAGCCGCCTTTAACCGATTTCCGCCACCTTGTCGCCATCAGCCCGACGCCGGCCGCGCCGGCGGGCGAACGAGTCGAGTGTCGTCCATGCGTCGCAATCCGACCGCCATCCCCGCTTCGATCGAGGTGCGCGCGGGCCGCAGCCCCCTGCTCTCCCGGCTTTATCGCGACGTCGGCATGGCCGCCGTCGCCGCTGAGCTGGAGCTCAACCCCGAAGACTTCGAGCCCGAGGTCGGCGAAGCGCTCGCCCGCGGCGCCCGCTACCTGCTACCGCGCGAGCTCGACCTCGCCTCGTAGGCGCCCTGCGCCTCCAGCCAGGCGAACGTCCGCATGATTCCCCGGATTTCGGCGAGGCCCTTCAAGCGGCCGACGCAGGAATAGCCGGGATTGACCCCCGCCTTGCCGACGTCGTCGGCGAGCAAGCAGCCATGGTCGGGGCGCATCGGGATTTGCGCGTCGGCGCGCCCTTCCGCGCGCCGGCGGCGCTCCTCGGCGAGGAGGACGCCGACCAGCGCCACCATGTCCGTCCCCCCTTCGAGATGCTCGGCCTCGACAAACGAGCCGTCCGGCTCGACCGCGACGTTGCGCAGGTGGGCGAAATGGACGCGCGGGGCGAACGCTTCGGCGATGGCGACGACGTCGTTGTCGGCGCGCGAGCCGAGCGAGCCCGCGCACAGCGTCAGCCCGTTGGCGGGGCTCGCGACCGCCTTAAGCAGCGTCGCGAAGTCGGTGGCGGTCGAGACCACGCGCGGCAGCCCGAACAGCGGGATCGGCGGGTCGTCGGGATGGATCGCCAGCCGCGCGCCCAGCGCCTCGGCGACCGGCGCGACCTCGGCGAGAAAGGCGACCAGGTTGGCGCGGAGCGCCGTGGCGTCGACGCCCGCGTATTCCGCCAAAGCGCGCGCGAAATTCTCGCGCGTGTAAGCGTCCTGGCGCGCCGGCATGCCGCCAATGACGTTCTTCTCGATCGCCGCCAGCGCTGCGGCGTCGAGGCGCGCGAGCTTGCCCCGGGCGGCCGCCAGCGCCGCCGGCGAATAGTCGTCTTCGGCACCGCGCCGTTTGAGGACGAAGACGTCCCAGGCGACGAGGGCGGGCATGTCGAAGCGCAGCGCCAGTCCGGTCGAGGGCAGCCGGTAGGCGAGGTCGGTGCGCGTCCAGTCGACCACCGGCATGAAATTGTAGCAGACCGTGGTCACGCCGGCCTTGGCGAGGGCGGCGAGGCTGTCCTTCCAGGCGTCGATGTCGCGCCGATAGAGTCCGTCGCGCCGCTTGATCGCGGCGCTGACCGGGATCGATTCGCAGACGTCCCAGCTCAAGCCCGCCGCCTCGACCGCGGCGCGGCGCGCCGCTACGTCGGCGGCGCTCCATGCGCGCCCGTCGTAGAGATGGTGCAGCGCGGTGACGATTCCCTTGGCGCCCGCCTGCTTGGCGTTGTCGAGGCTCACCGGATCGTCGGGTCCGAACCAGCGCCAAGTCTCTTTCATCGGCCTTTCCGTTCCGCGGCGGCGTTCACAGCATCGAATGGATGGCGGCGCCGAGGCTCGCCGCGATGAGAGGATAGCCGAACGCCGCCCCCAGGACGGAAAGAAGGGCGTAGTGGATGGCGATCGCGCCGATCGCCACCGTGGCGACGTAGAGCGCGGCTTTGTCGCGCGGCGTCTTCATCATCGCCGGCGCGCCGATCCACAGGACGTAAAGCGCGTACAAGCCGAGGAAGCTCAACACGCCGAGGTTCGAATACAAGGCGAACGCGCCGACCAGCCACGCCGGCGTCTTCGAATAGACCACCAGCTTCAGCGCGTCCGGCGGGCTCTTGCGCCCGCCGAAGAACGGCGCCAGCGCGTCGGCGATCAGCGCCAGGCCGTAGACGACGACGAAGGTCAGCGCGTAGCCAGCGAGCGCCAGCAATAGCGCCGCGCCGAGGCTGTCGCGCAGGCGTCCGCTGAGCGCCGCGTCGGTGAGCCCGGAAACCGGCGGAACAGCGGCGACGACGGCGACGTAGCGGGTGAAAAGATGGCGCGCGTCGTCGGGCTCCCCTTCGATCTTCGCCCATTCCGTCTTCGGCGACACGACGATCGCGTTGACGCGCTCGAACAGCTCCATCCCATCCCCTCGCGCGCGTCGATCGCGCCGCGAGGGCCGATCGACGCCGATTCTCTTTGCCGCGCCGCGGCGAATGCCCGGTTCAGGCGACCGCGCCGATGACGGCGCCAACGACCGCGGCGATGACGAACCCCAGCGCCATGCCGCACGCCACCACCGCGGCGACGTAAGGCACGGAGCGGTCGTTAGGCGTCTTCATCAGCGTCGGCGCGCTGACCCACAGCAGGTAGAGGCTGTAGAGGGCGAGGACGCCGAAGATTTTCAGGCCCGGAATCAGCGCGAACACGCCGACCAGCCACACCGGCGTCATCGAGTAGACCACGGCCTTCAGCGCGCTGGACTGGTCCTTGCGCCCGCCGAAGGTCGGCGCCAGCGCATCGGCGACCAGGGCGATCAGATACACCATGACGAAGGCGAGCGCGTATTGCAGGAGCGCGCCGATCAGGCCGGCGGCCGGGCCGACGCGCACGGTTGCGACGCCCGGCGCGCTGACGCCGAAGATCAAGTTGCCGATGAACGTGCAAACCGGGGGAATGGCGGCCAGGATAGCGACATAGTTGGTGAAAAGGTAAGCGACGTCGCCCGGCTCGCCTTCGATCTTCGCCCATTCCGTCTTCGGCGATACGAGAATCCCTTTGGCTCGTTCGACAAGGTCCATTACGGCCTCCCCGCGCGTCGACCGGCTTCCCTCGAGCCGCCGCGGGCGCATGCTATTCCGCCGCGCGGCGGCGCGCCAGACGTCGCGGCGCGACGTCGCGGAGACTCAGGGCGGTTGGAATGCGGGGGGCCGGGCGAGGCGGCGCGAGGCCTCGCCTCAGGCGTCCATCTCGGCGAGGCGCTCGCGGTCGCGCAGCGTGATCTGGCGCGCGCCGGACAGGCCGAGCGTCCCCTCCTCATGGAGCTGCGACACCGTCCGCGACACGGTCTCGAGAGTGAGGCCGAGATAATCGGCGATGTCGCCGCGCCCCATCGGCAGGGCCACCACCCCGGCGACGGAGAGCCGGCGGTCCATCTCGAGCAGGAAAGTCGCGACCCGCTGGGTCGCGGTCTTGCGGCCGAGCAGCAACATGTGGTCCTCGGCGTGGCGCAGGTTGCCGGCGGTCATCGCCCACAGGTTGCAGGCGACGCTGACGTCGGAGTGCGCGGCCGTCTCCAGGGCGCGTCGGCGCACGATGCGCACGGCGGTGTCGACGATCGCCTCGGTGGTCAAATGATGCGTCGGGCTCGGATCGAGCCCGAAGACGTCGCCGGGCAGGTGGAACGCGCCGATCTGCCGCCGGCCGTCGCTCAACAGTCGGTAGCTGCGGACCGCGCCGCGGACGACCTGGTAGACGTATTCGGCCGGGTCGCCCTCAGCATAAATGCAGGCGTTGCGGCCGTAGGAGAACTCCGACACGACCAAACCCGGGCAGCCGGCGAAGAACGGCGGAACGTCGGTATCCCCGGAAGGCCGCCGACCCCAGTGAGGCCGAGCCGCGGGACTGACGACCGATCGGTTCAGCATGGCGCCGTCTCCTCGTTGCTTGCGACGAAGACAGAGCTATGCGGTCGGCGGCGCCAACGAAATTTCGGACGGCGCCCTAAGGGCAAGCCCCTAAGGGGCTTTCCGGAGGTCCCCGCCGCCGGCGACGCTTTCGCGCATCGCCGCCTCGACGTGGGCGATCAGGTTTTCCTCGAAGTGCGGCTTCTGCACGACATGGCGAACGCCCGAGGCCGCCGCTTTGGCCGAGAGCGAGGCGCTCGGATAGGCGGTGACGAGGACGATCGGCGCGGTGACCTCCCGCTCGCGCAGGCGGCCGACCAGCTCGAGTCCGTCCATTCCCGGCATCTTGTAGTCGATCACCAGACAATCGTCCGGCGCGGGCCGGCAGCCTTCCAGCAACGTCGCGCCGTCGGCGAACGTACGCACGTTGAACCCTTCCGTCTCCAGAAGGAAGCGCAGGGAGAACAGGACATCGGGATCGTCATCGACGACAAAAACCGTCGCGACCCGCAGTTGCGTTTGCATGGACGCTCATCGCCGACGAGAAAGCGTCCCCCCCTGGGGAGAGCCGTCAAATCGTCCTTTTCGCCTAGCGCGAACCCCGCCGTTCGACTTTGACCCAACTCAATCTTTCACCACCCCCGCGCGCACCGCCAGACGCACCAGCTCGGAGAGGTTGGCGGCTTGCATCTTGGTCATCACGTTGGCGCGGTAGACTTCGACGGTGCGGGGGCTGATCTCATATTCGCGCGCGATCGCCTTGTTCGACAGGCCGGCGACCAGCCCCTCCATCACCTGACGCTCGCGCGGGCTGAGGGAGGCGACGCGCGCCACGATCGGCGAGGCGACCGCCTCGGCGTCGCCGCGGCGCAGCGTCTCGGCGAGCGCGGCGCGCACGGTCTCGATCAGCCGCTCGTCGTCGAACGGCTTCTCGACGAAGTCGACCGCGCCCGCCTTCATCGCCTCGACCGCGAGCGCGACGTCGCCGTGACCGGTCATCACCACCACGGCGAGGCTCGCTTGCTCCTGCTTCAGGCGCTTCAGCAATTCGATGCCGTCGATGCCGGGCATGCGCACGTCGGTGACGACGCAGCCGGTCTCGACTTCGGGCAGGACGGCGAGAAAATCCGCCGCCGACTCGAAGGTCTCGACCGCGAACCCCGCCGCAGCGAGCAGGAAGTCGAGCGAATCGCGCATCGCCGCGTCGTCGTCGATGACAAACACCTGCGCCGCCGATTCCATCATCGACCTCCGTCTACTGCGCGGCGGGGAGGGTCAGCCGGAACGTCGCGCCCCCCGCCGCGTTGGACTCGGCCGTCAGCTGGCCGCCGTGGGCCTCGACGATCGTCCGGCTGATCGACAGTCCGACGCCCATTCCGGCTTCCTTGGTGGTGAAGAACGGCTGAAAGAGCTTGGATTGGACGCCTTCGGCGAAGCCCGTTCCGGTGTCCGACACCACGATCTCGATCATCCCGTCGGCGAGGCGCGCGTTGGTCACCGTCAGCTCGCGCCGCGGCGTTTCCGCCATCGCCTCGAGCGCGTTGCGGAACAGGTTGACCAGCACCTGCTGGATCTGAACCCGGTCGACGATCACCAGGTCGTGGGCGGGATCGAGCTCGAAACGCAGCGCCACGCCCTGCTCGCGCGCGCCGACCAGGCCGAGGGCGCCCGCCTCCTCGGTGAGCTTGGCGACGCTCTCGACGTGGCGCTCCGATTCGCGCCGGAGCACGAAGTCGCGCAGCCGGCGGATGATCTGTCCGGCGCGGATCGCCTGCTCGCCGGCCTTGTCGAGCGCCTGCTCGATTTTGGCGGCGTTGAGCTCGGCGCTCGCCGTCAGCAGCCGGCGCGAGCCCTTCATGTAGTTGCTGATGGCGGCGAGCGGCTGGTTGAGCTCGTGGGCGAGCGCCGAGGCCATCTCGCCCATGGCGCTGAGCCGCGACATGTGGACGAGCTCGGATTGCAGCCGCTGCAGACTCGCCTGGGTGCGCTGCTGCTCGGTGAGGTCGCGCACGAAGCCGGTGAAGTAGCGCTTGCCGCCCGAGTTCATCTCGCCGACCGACAGATGCATGGGGAAGGTCGAGCCGTCGGCGCGCTTTCCCGCGACGACCCGCCCGACGCCGATGATCCGCCGCTCGCCGGTCCGGCGGTAGCGTTCGAGGTAGGAGTCGTGCCGGTCGCGGTCGGGCTGAGGCATCAGCTCCGAGACGTTGCGGCCGATCGCGTCGCCCTGGTCGTAGCCGAACATGCGCTCGGCGGCGCGGCTGAAAGATTGGATGACGCCGGCCTCGTCGATGACGATCATGGCGTCGGGGATGGTGTCGAGGATCGAGCGCAGATGCTCCTCGCGGGTGCGCAGCGCGTCCTCGACCCGCTTCTGCTCGCCGATGTCGTAGACGACGCCGCTCAGGCGCCGCTGGGCGCCGCGGCCGACGACGACGCCGTGGGCGCGCAGCCAGTGGCCGCCGCCGTCGCGGCGGGCGCGGTATTCGACGTTGAGGTCGCCGCCGGTCTCGATCGAGCGTGCGATCGCCTGAGCGACGGCGTCGCGGTCGGCGGGCTCGATCAGGTCGATCAGCGCGTCGTAGTCGAGCGGCCGCGCGTCGACGACGCCGAGCAGCGCGCGCGCGGTCGCCGAGCCGGCGAAGACGCCCGTCGCCGGCGCGAGCCGCCAAGTGCCGATGCCGGCCCCGGCGACGCCGTCGGGCTCTTGCGACAGCGTCGCCGGTTCGGCTTCGCTGCGACCGGTTGCTTGCATCATCGACTCCGAGGCGCGACGCGAGGCGAACCCGCCCCCACCGGACCGCGAAAGCACAAGTACGATACTGAAATCAAGCGAAGTCCCGCGCAAGCGCGAGATGAGCCGCCCGCGGAAAACCGCCGCCGGGCAAAAAAAAGCGCCCGACCCGAGAGTCGGACGCCCAATTCGCTCGATCCTGCTCGGCGTCAGTGGGCGATCGCCCCCTCCGCGCCGATGCCGGTCTGCGACCGCACGAACTGCGCCTCGAACGCCGCGCGCTCCTTGAAGGCGTTGGCCGACTTGTCGGCGACCGAGAACAGCCAGCAGCAGAAGAACGCCAGCGGGATGGTGAAGATCGCCGGCGAAGTGTAGGGGAACAGCGCGCTGCCCTTGGGATTGCCGAGCACCGCCTCCCAGATGCCGGGGCTGACGATGGTCAGCGCCACCGCGCTGACCAGCCCGACCCAGCCGCCGATCGCCGCCCCACGCGTGGTCAGGCCCTTCCACATCATCGACAGCAGGAGCGGCGGGAACACCGCGCTCGCCGCCACCGCGAAGGCGAGGCCGACCATGAACGCGACGTTGATCTTCTCGAACACGATCCCGAGGATCACCGCGACGACGCCGAGCGCGAGCGTGGTGAGGCGCGACACCCGCACCTCGGCGGCCTCGTCGGCCTCGCCGCGACGGAAGATGTTGGCGTAGAGCTCGTGGCTGACGGCGCTGGCGCCGGACAGCGTCAGGCCGGAGACGACCGCGAGGATGGTGGCGAAGGCGACCGCGGCGATGAAGCCCTTCATCAGATCGCCGCCGACCGCATGGGCGAGATGGATCGCCGGCATGTTGGCGCCGCCGAGCAGGCCTTTCGCAATGTCGCCGCCGACATGATAGATCACGTTGGGTCCGACCATCACGATCGCGCCGAAGCCAATGATGAAAGTCAGAATGTAGAAGTAACCGATGAAGGTGGTCGCCCAAAACACCGACTTGCGCGCTTCCTTCGCGTTGCCGACAGTGAAGAAACGCATCAGGATGTGCGGCAGGCCGGCGGTGCCGAACATCAGCGCCATGCCGAGCGAGATCGCCGAGATCGGATTGGCCACCGCCGCGCCCGGCAGCATGATCTTTTCGTGCTGGGGATGGACCTCGATCGCCTTGGCGAGCAACGCGTTGAAGTCGAAGCCGAACGCCGCCAGCACCAGGAGCGCCATCAGCGTCGCGCCGATCAGCAGCAGCGTCGCCTTGATGATCTGCACCCAGGTGGTGGCGATCATGCCGCCGAAGGTGACGTAGACGATCATCAGGACGCCGACCAGGATCACCGCGTAGAGGTACGGCAAGCCGAACAAAAGCTCGATCAGCTGGCCGGCGCCGACCATCTGCGCGATCAGGTAGAAGGCGACGACGACGAGCGTGCCGACCGCCGCCATGGCGCGCAGCGGCGTCGCCTGCAGGCGATAGGAAGCGACGTCGCCGAAGGTGTAGCGGCCGAGGTTGCGCAGCGGCTCGGCCATCATGAACATGATGAGCGGCCAGCCGGCGAGGAAGCCGATCGAGTAGATCAGGCCGTAGTAGCCGCCGGCGTAGACCAGCGCCGAGATGCCGAGGAACGACGCCGCCGACATATAGTCGCCGGCGATCGCCAGGCCGTTCTGCAGGCCGGTGACGCCGCCGCCGGCGGCGTAGAAGTCCCTGGCGGTGCGGGTGCGTTGCGCCGCCCAATAGGTGACGCCAAGCGTCAGGGCGACGAACACGGCGAAGATGCCGATGGCGTTCCAGTCGACGGCGGCGGCGGGCGCGCCGGCCGTCTCAGCCTTGGCCGCGCCGCCTACTACAGCCAGCGCCGCCGCGGCGGCGAGCGATTTGACGAGACGGTTCACCGCTTGCCTCCCATGAGGTTGGCGTCGACGATCGCCCGGGTCAGCCCGTCGTAGCGCGTGTTGGCGCGCGCGACATAGACGCCGGTGAGGACGATCGAGAGGACGATGATGGCGACGCCGAGCACGATGCCGACGGTGATCGAGCCGGCGACCTTGATCGCGATGACGTCGGGGACGAACGCCACGAGGGCGATGTAGCCGTAATAGACCGCCAGGACGATGATCGACAGCGTCCGGGCAAACGACCTTCTTGCGTTGACGAGGCGAACATAATTCGGATCGCCTTGGATCCGTTTGACGAAAGCGTCATCCATCGTTTTTCCTCCACAGGCCTGTGTTTTATGCGCTGCGTGCGAATCGTCGTTCGCTTCGGCGTTCTCCGTCTCGGCTGGCGGGGAGGATGACGCGGCGGCGCCGCTTAAGGCGTCGTCTGGGAGCGCGAAGCTCCTCCCTTTGCGGCTGCGGCGGCCGCGCTTTAAACGCGGGCGTCGTCGAATTTCCTCCTTGTCGCGCCGACGCGACGCGACTTTATTTCTCCATGTTGCTTGGATTCTTCGACGGCGTCGACAGGCCGCCGCTAAGACCTTCGTCTATCCGCGCTAATACCTTCGTCTAGCGATCAGGCGGCGGCGCGCCGCCGCCGCCGCGCGGGCGCCGTCCGCCCAAGTTTGTGCGGGCGGCGGCGATCGGATAAGTTGACGAGGGGCTGGCCCTCGATCCGGATGAGGGGTATCACACTTGGCCCGAGCGGCCCGAAACCCCATATCCCCGCCAAGCGCGGTCGCGCAGACGGCGAGGTTGCCGTTACAAAAAGGCCGAGTCGATGGATTTTCTCAAGCCACGGTTGCACCGCATGAACCGCCGCCGACGCATTTATGAAGGCAAAGCCAAAGTCCTTTACGAGGGCCCGGAGCCTGGCACGCTGATCCAGCACTTCAAGGACGACGCGACCGCCTTCAACGCCAAGAAGCACGAAGTTATTGAAGGGAAAGGGGTTCTTAACAACCGCATCTCCGAGTACATCTTCCAGCGGCTCAACGAGATCGGCGTCCCCACCCATTTCATGCGCCGTATCAACATGCGCGAGCAGTTGATTCGCGAGGTCGAGATCATTCCGCTCGAGGTGGTGGTGCGCAACGTCGCCGCCGGCTCGCTGGCGACGCGGCTCGGGATCGAGGAAGGCACGCAGCTGCCGCGCTCGATCATCGAGTTCTATTACAAGAACGACGCGCTCGACGACCCGATGGTGTCGGAAGAGCACATCACCGCTTTCGGCTGGGCGACCCCGCAGGAAATCGACGACATCATGGCGCTCGCCATCCGCGTCAACGACTTCCTCACCGGCCTGTTCCTCGGCGTCGGCATCCGTTTGGTCGACTTCAAGATCGAGTGCGGCCGCCTGTGGGAAGGCGACAACATGCGCATCGTCGTCGCCGACGAGATCAGCCCCGATTCATGCCGCCTGTGGGACGTCAAGTCCAACGAGAAGCTCGACAAGGACCGCTTCCGGAGGGACCTCGGCGGCATGATCGAGGCCTACACCGAGGTCGCGCGCCGCCTCGGCGTGGTCCAGGAGAGCGACGAGGCGCCGCGCGTCGCCGGGCCGCGACTGGTGCAATAGGGGGGCCCGCGGCGGCCCCGCGCCGCCGCTACCCGAGCCGTTTGGCGAATAATTCCAGCGTCCGCGCCTTGGCGAGGGCGGCGCTCGGCGCATGGTAGGGCGGCCAGCCTTCGCGATTGAACGCGTGCCCCGCGCCCGGATAGAGGAAGACTTGCGCGTCGGGATGCGCGGCGGCGACCGCGCGCACGCCGGCGGCGGGGATGTGCTCGTCGGCCTCGCCAAAATGCAGCATCACCGGAACGCGCGGCTTTAGGTGGTTGAGGCCGATGACGCCCCCGCCGTAATAGCCGACGGCGGCGGAGAGGCCGTCGACCTGCGCGGCCGCGACCCAGGCCAGCGTGCCGCCGAGGCAAAAGCCGACGATTCCGACCTTGCCGGCGCTTTTCGCCGCTTCGACCGCGGCGGCGAGGTCGACCAGCGTCGCTTCGCGCGGGATCTTCTCCAACAACGCCCGGCCGCGCGCGAGGCCGTCGGCGTCGTAAGCGAGCTCGGCGTCGCGCTCGCTGCGATCGAAGATCGCCGGCGCGACCGCGAGGTAGCCCTCCGCGGCGTAGCCGTCGGCGACCGCGCGGATATGGGCGGTGACGCCGAAAATCTCCTGCACGACGACGACGCCGCCGCGCGGCCGGCCCTCCGGCGCGGCGCGCCAAGCGCCGAGCTCGAAACCGTCGACCGCCTTCAGCCGGATCCACTCGCCCATGGCCGAACTCCCCGATTGAAGCCAAGCGCGGCGCGAACCCGCCGGCGCGCGCGATGGTAGGCGGCGAGCGGCGAGCAGGGCAAGGCGGCCGTCGCCGATCGGGGCGGCGCGCACGATTTGTTGAAAGAAAACGGCGCCGAACCGATCGGCGCCGTCGCCAATTCGCGTCGGCCGCGAGCGGCCGCGGCTTCAGTACTTGCGCACCAACGGCGCCGGCGCATAGCTCGGCTCCTCGCCGATCATCCAGCGCAAGCCGATGCGGAAGTCGTTGGAGGCGAGATCGTTCTTGGAGCTGATGGCGTAGCCGCCTCCGCAATTAGCGATGTCAAACCCGGTCGTCGCGCCAACCGCCAGGCAGTGCAACGTCCCGGTGGAGAACTTGCCGTAGTCGAGGTAGCGGTAGCTGAGATCGAGCTTGAGGTTCGGCGTGACATTGAAGCTCAGTCCGCCCGTCAGGTCCCAGGCGAAGTTCCACTTGCCATGGTCGTCCGCATAGCCGCCGCCCGGATATCCCGTACCGCCGGTGGTGTTGCCTGGATAGTTGGCGCTCGTGTCGCTGAAACCCGACAGCCTGTTGTAGGAGAAGCCGACGCCGGCGCCGACGTAAGGCGTGATTCCCCACCAAGTGCCCATGTCGACGTAGCCGTTGAACATGGTGATGGCCGACCAGAGGTTGGCGCGATAGGAGTCGTCGTATTGCTGGGGGCCCAGATGAGTGCCGACGGCGTTCGGCTCGTTGATGACTTCGAGGGCCTGGAACGGGGCGCCGCCACGGTATTCCTCGGTGACGTCGGCGCGGAACCAATTGTTGAACTGGTAGCCCAAGCCAATATCGAAAATGCCGAAGTCGGAGACCTTCGAGTTGTAAAACTTGTTGGTCCCCGCGGCGTCGAAGTCGGTCCCCAGTTCATCGGTGACCAGGTCGGGCGACTGCTTGAGATTTGGCGAGCTGGCGTTGGCGCCGATCCCGACGTCGCCGCGCAGATACCAGCCGCTGAATTCGGCCGCAGGGGACGGGAGCGGTTCGAGCGCCGGCGCGGGCGGCAAGAGATCGGCGGCGACCGCGGCATGGCCCAGGGCGATGAGCGCGCCGCCGGCGAGCATGAGGACCTTCAACTTGGCCATGACGAAACCTCTTCGTTCGACGCGCTCCGAGGAGGTCGGGGCGCAGCTAAAGCGAAGATGAAGTTGCCATGGAGATGTTAATGCCAGCTTAACCCTAAAAATTCACCTTAACGAAAGGTTACCATCGGCCTCCCACCGCCTCCCTGCCCGATCGAAACAATATCTCGCCGCCCCTCGCCGCTTGTTATCAAGTTATATTTTTGCAGACGCTAAAATGATTTTTCAGGCGCGCGCTCACCAGGGCAAAGGAAAGTCTAGCGGGGCTCGCGTCGGCGCCGCTTTACGCCGACAGCGCGTCGCGCAAGCTCGCCAGCGAGGCGCGCTGGCGCCCCGCGGCGTCGAAATTGTCCGGAGCGAGCCAGGCTTCGAAAGCGGCGCGGCGGAGCGGCCATTGCGAATCGATGACCGCGTGCCAGGCGGTGTCGCGGTTGCGGCCCTTGACGATCATGTGCTGGCGGAACACGCCTTCGAAGGCGAAGCCGAGCCGCAGCGCGGCGCGCCGGGACGGCGCGTTGAGCGCGTCACACTTCCATTCGTAGCGGCGATAGCCGAGATCGTCGAAAATGTAGCGCGCGAACAGATATTGCGCCTCGGTGGCGCCCGGCGTGCGCTGCAGCGCCGGCGTGTAGAGCACGGCGCCGACCTCGGCCACGCGATGGTTCGGTTCGACGCGCATCAGCGCCTGATAGCCGACCGCGCGCTGAAGCGCGTTGTCGACGACGGCGAAGAACAGCGGGGCCTCCGACGTCGCCTTGGCCGCGAGGTTCGCCTTGAAGACGGCGGGATCCGCGAAAGGGCCATCGGCGAGATAGGCCCACAGCCGATCCTTCCCGCCGCCGCCCGCGCCCTCGAACAGCGCGTCGGCGTGCCGCTCCGCGTCGAGCGGAGCGAGCGTGACGAAGCGTCCGCGCAAGACGACGCGTTTGGGGCGCGGGGCGGGCCGCGCGTCGACCGGCGGGCCGACTGGCGGATCGTCCAAGTCTGCGCTCACCGGCGGCTCCGACTGCCGCGGGTTAATGATTGTGGCGCGGCGGGGGCATCGTCTGCGCCAGCCGCTGGTACTTCACCGCCGGCTTCAGCACCATCCCCTCGTCGAACTGGGCGACCATCTCGCGCTGGATCTGCTGCCAGGGCGTCTGGCTCGCCGGATAGGGGTAGCCGTCGCGCATGAGCGCGGCGCGGCGCGCCGCCAGCTCCTCGTCGGAGATGAGGATATCGGCGGAACGGCGCCTAAGGTCGATGCGGACGCGGTCGCCGGTGCGCAAAAGCGCCAGGCCGCCGTTCGCCGCCGCCTCGGGCGCGGCGTTGAGGATCGAGGGCGACCCCGAGGTGCCCGACTGCCGGCCGTCGCCGCCGCAAGGCAGCGCGGCGACACCCCGCTTGAGGAGCGTGCCGGGCGGCAGCATGTTCACCACCTCCGCGCCGCCGGGATAGCCGATCGGTCCGGCGCCGCGCATGAACAACATGCACTGCTCGTCGATCGCGAGAGCGGGATCGTCGATGCGGCGGTGGTAGTCCTCGGGCCCGTCGAACACGATCGCGCGCGCCTCGAACGCGTCAGGATCGTCGGGATTGGAGAGGTAGCGCCGGCGAAACTCCGCGTCGATCACGCTCGTCTTCATGATCGCGCTGTCGAACAGATTGCCGCGCAGGACGATGAAGCCGGCGTCCGGCTTCAGCGGCGTTTCGATGGCGTAGATGACGTCGCGGTCGGTCACGGCGCGGTCGGCGCAGTTGGCGCCGATCGTCTTGCCGTTGACGGTGACGGCGTCCTCGTGGACCAGGCGCCGCTTCATCAGCTCGTTGACCACGGCCGGCACGCCGCCGGCGCGGTGAAACTCTTCGCTGAGATACTTGCCCGCCGGCTGCATGTTGACGATCAGCGGCGCCTCGCGGCCGATCGTCTCCCAGTCGTCGATGGACAGCGCGACGCCGATGTGGCGGGCGATCGCGTTGATGTGGATCGGCGCGTTGGTCGAGCCGCCGATCGCGCTGTTGACGACGATCGCGTTCTCGAACGCGGCGCGGGTGAGGATGTCGGAGGGCTTCAGGTCCTCCCACACCATCTCGACGATGCGCCGCCCCGTCTCGTAAGCGATCTGCCCGCGTTCGCGGTGCGGCGCCGGGATCGCCGCGCACCCGGGGAGGCTCATGCCGAGCGCCTCGGCGAGCGCGTTCATGGTCGAGGCGGTGCCCATGGTGTTGCAATGGCCGATCGAGGGCGCCGAGGCGGCGGCGATCGCCATGAACTCCTCATTGTCGATCTTGCCCTTGGCGATGTCGGCGCGCGCGCGCCACAGCGCCGTGCCGGCGCCGGTGCGCTCGCCGTCGCGCCAACCGTTGATCATCGGCCCGCCGGACAGCACGATGGCGGGAATGTTGACCGTCGCCGCCGCCATCAGGCAGGCGGGGGTGGTCTTGTCGCAGCCGGTGGTGAGCACGACGCCGTCGAAGAAGTAGCCCATCAGGATCTCGACCAGGCCGAGATAGGCGAGGTTGCGGTCGAGCGCCGCGGTCGGTCGGCGGCCGGTCTCCTGGATCGGGTGGACGGGGAACTCGAACGGCACGCCGCCCGCGGCGATGATCCCGTCGCGCACGCGCTTGGCGAGATCGAGGTGATGGCGATTGCACGGCGACAGGTCCGAGCCGGTCTGGGCGATGCCGATGATCGGCTTGCCCGAACGCAATTCTTCCGCCGTGACGCCGAAGTTGAGGTAGCGTTCGACGTAGAGCGCAGTCATCCCGGGATCGTCGGGATTGTCGAACCAAAGCCTCGAGCGCAGCCGCCGTTCGCCCTTCTTGGCGTTGTTGTCCGACCCGGAGGCGCCGCCCTTGGATTCCATTCGTTCCGTCCTATCGCGGCGCGATTCGTCGAAAGACGCGCCGCCGCCGTCCTTACCACGCCGAAAACCACGCCGCGAATCAAGGACGCGTCGGCGAGGCTTCAAGCGAGCGGCGCGCCGTGCTATGGGCCGAGGGGTCCGCGCGCCCGTAGCTCAACTGGATAGAGTATCGGTCTTCGAAACCGAGGGTTGGGAGTTCGAGCCTCTCCGGGCGCGCCATTTTCCTTGTCAGCACGCTTGCGCGCGCTCGCGCGCAAGCGTGCGGAGGTTCTTAATGGTCCCGAACGGGCCGCCTTGACTTCCCCGGCGCTTGCCGTCAGGTTCGCGCGCCCTCGTCGCGGAGCGCCTTCATCGTATGTTGATATGCGCACCTATTTGAGCTTCGAAGCGCCGGTGGCTGAGATCGACGCGCGCATCGACGAATTGCGCGCGCTCGTCGCCAAGGGAGACTCGGCCCCCTTGGAGGAGGAGATCGCCAAGCTCGAGGCGAGATCGGCCAAGGCGCTCGCCGAGCTCTACGCGACGCTGACGCCCTGGCAGAAGACCCAGGTGGCGCGTGTCGTCGAGAGGCCGCACTTCTCCGATTACGTCAAGGGTCTGATCGAGGACTTCACTCCGCTTTCCGGCGATCGCAAGTTCGGCGAGGACGCGGCGATCGTCGGCGGGCTCGGGCGCTTCCGCGGCGCGCCAATTTGCCTGATCGGCCACGAGAAGGGCGAGGACACCGCCGGCCGCCTGAAGCACAATTTCGGCATGGCGCGCCCCGAAGGCTACCGCAAGGCGGCGCGTCTGATGGAGCTCGCCGACCGCTTCGACCTGCCGGTCGTCTCGCTGGTCGACACCGCCGGCGCTTGGCCGGGCGTCGACGCGGAGGAGCGCGGCCAAGCGGAGGCGATCGCGCGCGCCACCGACACCAGCCTCGCCCTCGGCGTCCCCAACGTCGCGGTGGTGATCGGCGAGGGCGGCTCGGGCGGCGCGCTGGCGATCGCCGCCTGCAACAAGGTGCTGATGCTCGAGCACGCGATCTACACCGTCGCCTCGCCCGAAGCGGCCGCCTCGATCCTGTGGCGCGACTCCTCGCGCGCCGAGGACGCCGCGATGAGCATGAAGTTCACGGCGCAGGACCTGTTGAAGTTCGGCATCATCGACGGCGTCGTCCCCGAGCCGGTCGGCGGCGCTCATCGCGACCCCACAGCGGCGATCGCGGCGACCGGAAAGGCGATCGACGCCTCGCTCGACGCGCTGGGCAACCTGTCGCGCGACGATTTGCGCGACGCGCGGGCGGAGAAGTTTCTCGCCATGAGCCGCAAGCTCTGAGAACCGCCGCCCGCCCCGATCGCGCCGATCTTCACCCTGTCCAACGAACCCCGCAGGGCGATTAACGCGTTGGAAAGGTTAGCGGCGCGTCATCCCGAACGTGGACTTTTGCGCGATGATCGGCTAAGCCCATGCGGGCGGACAGGAAGCGATGACGTTGCACCGATGGCGAAACCGGATATTCGCGCTTAGCGTTGCGGTCGCGGCGAGCGCGCTCGGCGCCGCCTGCGTCGACGACGAGCTGAGCGACGTCTCCGGCCGCTCGCTGCAGCCGATTTCGCCCAAGACGCTCGCGTTGATGGACCAGATCAACACGACCCCCTCGGCGCCGGCGCTCATCCGCACCTACAAGCAGGAAGCCGAGCTCGAAATTTGGAAGATGAACTCGGACGGGCAGTACGCGCTGCTCAAGACCTATCCGATGTGCCGCTGGTCGGGTCAGCTCGGCCCGAAGACGCGCGAAGGCGACATGCAGGTGCCCGAGGGATTTTACACCATCACTCCGGGACAAATGAACCCGAACTCGCACTATTATCTTTCGTTCAACGTCGGCTATCCCAACGCCTATGACCGCGCGCTGGGACACACCGGCGGCAACATCATGGTGCACGGGATCTGCTCTTCGGCCGGCTGCTTCTCGATGACCGACGCGCAGATCGGCGAGATTTACGCCATCGCCCGCGAGGCGTTCAACGGCGGCCAGCGCGCGATCCAGATGCAGTCGTTCCCGTTCCGGATGACCGCCGAGAACCTCGCCAAGCACCGCCTCGACCCCAACATCGCCTTCTGGAAGGAAATCAAGAACGGCGCCGACCATTTCGAGGTGACGAAGACCGAGCCGCAAGTGCTGGCGTGCGGCAAGCATTACGTCTTCGGCGCCCACACCGACTACGACGTCGACGCCAGCGCCCCCTGCCCGGCCAATCTCGAGCGCGACGACCAGGTCGAAGCGGCGGTCGCCGAGAAAGAGGCGAGCGACGACGCGGCGGTGGCGACGCTGATCGCTCAGGGCGTCAAGCCGGTGCGGATCGTCTATCGCGACGGCGGCCAGAACCCCGCCTTCGCCGGCAAATTTGACGACGTCAGCGACCCCGACGCGCTAGCCGCCGGGCCGACCGAGGTCGCCCTCGACGCTTCCGGCAAGCCGATTCCGCCCCCGGCGCCGCCGCCGGCGCCGGCGCTCGCCGCCGCGCCCGCCGCCGCCTCGGTCCCGGCGACGGCGACGAGTTCGGCGACCGCGACCGCGACGCCTTCGCCGTTCGGCTTGGTCGGCGCCGCCGCCGACAGCAGCGGGAACGCCGTCAAGAGCTGGTTCGGCTTTGGCGGCGGCGCCCCGGAGAGCCCGGCGATCAAGGTGTTCGAGCCCGAGCAACCCATTCCCACCGACGCGCCGCTGCCGCCGCGCCGCTCCGCCGCCCTCAAGCCGGGACCGCAGGCGTCGAACGGCGCGCCCGAAGCGCTGAAGGTCGCCGCCGACGCGGCGGCGTCGAGGCCGTAGGGGCGAGGGGCGCCACAGGGGGCGTCGCCCTCAGCCGAGCCGCTTCTCCATCACCGCGAAGGTCGGGCGCGCGTAGCTGGGGTGGGCGGCTTCTTTGGTCGCGGCGAATCCCAATGCGGCGAACAGGCGGCGGTTTTCTTCAAGGACGAGACGCACGTTGAGGCGCAGGCGCGCCAGGCCGCGGCGGCGCGCCTCGGCCTCGGCCGCCGCGAGCAGAACATGCGCCGCGCCGCGGCCGCGCCAGCGCGGACGAACCGCCAGGCGGCGGAGAAAGAGCCCTCCTTCGCGCTCCGTCCACAACAGCGCGCCGATGAGGGCGCCCTCCGCCTCGAGCGCCGCGCCGCCGCCTTCGTCGAGACTCGCCGCCACGTTTTCGGCGGTCTCGCGCAAGGCCGACGAGGGCGGATCGGTGGCGACGGGCTGGGCGGCGAAAGCTTCGCGGATCAGCGCCGCCGCCGCGGCCGCGTCGTCGCGCGTGAGCGCGCGAGCGCGCCAGGGCGCGCCCGCGTCGAGCGCGGTCCGAGCTTCGGCGAGATCGCCGCCCGTCACGCCGCCACTCCGACGTCGCTCCAGTCGAGCACGACCTTGCCGGCGCGGCCGGAGCGCATGGCCTCGAAGCCTGCGGCGAAGTCGCGCGTCGGCAAGCGATGGGTGACGATCTTGCGCACGTCGAGGCCGCTTTGCAGCATGGCGATCATCTTGTGCCACGTCTCGAACATCTGACGGCCGTAGATACCCTTGATGGTCAGCAATTTGAAGACGATCTTGGTCCAGTCGACCGGCGCCGGCCTCGCCGGGATGCCGAGCATGGCGATGCGGCCGCCCATCACCAGGTGGTCGGCGAGCTGGTCGAAGGCGGCGGGCGCGCCGCTCATCTCCAGGCCGACGTCGAAGCCTTCCTTCATTCCCAGCCGCGCCATCACCTCGGCGAGGTCCTCCTTCGTCACGTCGACCGGAACGACGTCGGCAACCTCGGCTGCGAGCTTGAGGCGCGCGGGATTGACGTCGGTGATCGCCACATGGCGCGCGCCGACGTGGCGCGCCACCGCGCCGGCCATGATCCCGATCGGCCCTGCGCCGGCGATCAGCACGTCCTCGCCGACCAGATCGAACGCCAGCGCGGTGTGGACGGCGTTGCCGAGCGGATCGAGGATCGCGCCGAGCTCGTCGTCGATCTCGTCGGGCAGCGGCACGATGTTGAAGGCGGGGATGCGCACGTATTCGGCAAAGGCGCCGGGGATGTTGACGCCGACGCCGCGCGTCTCCGGGTCCAGGTGGAAGCGCCCGCCACGCGCGGCGCGGCTGTTCATGCCGATCACATGGCCCTCGCCGGAGACGCGCTGGTCGACCCGCAAGTTGCGCACGTTGGCGCCGACCTCGGCGATCTCGCCGGCGTATTCGTGGCCGACGATCATCGGCGTCGGCACGGTGCGCTGGGCCCATTCGTCCCAGTTGTAGATGTGCAGGTCGGTGCCGCAGATCCCCGTCTTACGCACCTTCACCAGCACGTCGTCGGGGCCGATGCTCGGCGCCGGCTCGTCGCGCAGCCACAGGCCGGGCGCCGGCTGCAGTTTGACCAACGCTTTCATGGCGGCTTCGTCCTTCGATAGGTCAGATCGCGCCGACCACGCGGCCGGCGTCGGCGAAGGCGGAAATCGCGAACTCGACGTCGGCCTCGCTCAGCGCGGCCGACAATTGCGCGCGGATGCGCGCCGCGCCCTGCGGCACCACCGGATAGAAGAAGCCGGCGACATAGACGCCGCGCTGATCGAGCGCCGCCGCCATCGCCTGCGCGACCCGCGCCTCGCCGAGCATCACCGGAACGATCGGCGTCGTTCCCTCGGGGACCGCGAAGCCGGCGCTCGCCAGCCCCTCGCGGAAGCGCCGGGCGTGGCGCGCGAGCTTCGCCCGCCGGTCGTCAGAGCGAATGGCGATCTCCAGCGCCTTCAGCGAGCCGGCGACCACCGGCGGCGCCAGGCTGTTGGAGAAGAGGTAAGGACGCGCGCGCTGGCGTAGGAGGTCGACGATCGGCTGCGCGGCGGCGACGAAGCCGCCCATCGCGCCGCCGAGAGTCTTGCCGAAAGTGCCGGTGACGATGTCGACCCGCCCGCCGACGCCGGTCAGCGCCGGCGTGCCGCGGCCCTTGTCGCCGAGATGGCCGGTGGCGTGGCAGTCGTCGACCAGCGTCAGCGCGCCGTAACGCTCGGCCAGATCGCAGATCGCCGGCAGCTTGGCGACATGGCCGTCCATCGAGAACACGCCGTCGGTGGCGATCAGCTTGAAGCGCGCGCCCGCCGCGTCGGCCTCCTTGAGCCGATCTTCGAGCGCATTCATGTCGCCGTTGGCGTAGCGGTAGCGCCGCGCCTTGCTCAAGCGCGCGCCGTCGATGATGGAAGCGTGGTTGAGCGCGTCGGAGACGAGCGCGTCCTCCGCGCCGAGCAGCGGCTCGAACACGCCGCCGTTGGCGTCGAAGCAGGCGGCGAAGAGAATGGCGTCGTCCTTGCCGAGATGGCGGGCGATCGCCTGTTCGAGCTGGCGATGCAGCGTCTGCGCGCCGCAGATGAAGCGCACCGAGGCCATGCCGAAGCCGAACTGGTCGAGCGCGCGCTTCGCCGCCGCGATCACCTCGGGGTGGTCGGCGAGGCCGAGGTAGTTGTTGGCGCAGAGGTTGAGCATCTCGCGCGCGCCCGCTTCGCCGGCGACGCGCACGCGCGCGCCCTGCGGAGAGACGAGCGTTCGCTCGCGCTTGGTCAGGCCGGCAGTGTCGATCTCGGCGAGCGTCGCGTGGACATGGCTGAGAAAGGCTTCGGACACGTCGCCGCCTCCATTCCGTTATATAGGAAATTCCATTATAACGGACGGAGATACCTGTCCAGAGGAAATCAGCCGTAGAGCACGACCAGCACGCCGCGCGCTTCTCCGGGACCGGCGTTGGCGATGCGGTGGGCGACGTCGGCGGGGTAGCGCGCGGTCTCGCCCTTGACGAGGCGGCTCTTCGCCTCGCCGCTGATGATCTCGAAGGTTCCCTCGATCGCGGTGAAATGCTCGAAGGCGCCGCCGGCGTGCGGCGCGCTGTCGAGGGCGCCGCCGGGCGCCATGGCGATCTCGTACCATTCAGCCGCGCCGGCGAGCCGCGGCGGGCCGAGGATGCGCAGGCGGCAACGGCCGTCGGCGGCGTGGATCTCCGGCGTCGCGGCCGCGGCGACGATCTCGATCGCGCTTTTCTCCTGCGGCCCCTCGGCGCCTTGCAGAAGATCGGCGAACTCGAGCTTCAGCGCCCGCGTCAGGCTCCACAGCACCGCGAAGGTCGGGTTGGCCTGGCTCCGCTCGATCTGCGACAGCATCGACTTCGACACGCCGGAGCGCGCCGCGAGCTGCTCGAGCGTAAGGCCCAGCGCGGCGCGCCGCCGTTGCACCACCGGCCCGATTTCGGGAGCGGGCTTGTCGTTCATGATCGTCAACCCATAGCACATCGGCGGCGCGCGTCGTAGCAGCGCTCACGCCCGCGCGATGATCTCGCGCAGGAAAGCGACGTGGCGGGCGAAGGCGGCGCGGCCGGCGGCGCTCGCCTTGACGACGGTGCGCGGCCGGCGGCCGGCGAAGGTCTTGGCGACCTCGACGTAGCCGGCGCGGGCGAGATGGTCGAGGTGGGCGCCGAGGTTGCCGTCGGTCGCGCCGGTCAGCGCCTTCAGCCGGCCGAAGTCGAGCCCCGCGTCGTCGCGCGGCAGCGCGGTCAGCGCCGCCATGACGCGCAGGCGGACCGGCTGGTGGATGATCTCGTCGGGCGCGTCCATGCCGTCACGCCCGCCGCATCCACAGGCCGGCGACGATCAGCGCGCCGCCGTTGACGATGGTCAACGCCAGCCAATAGGCGTCGCCGGCCCACAGGTAGGCGGCGACCGTCAGCGTCGTCGCGCCGAGCCCGATGGCGAGGAACGCCGCGCCGAACCACAGGCCCGCGACCGCATAGCCGAACTGAAACAGCGTCGGCCAGAAGGCGGCGGCCTGGCGCGGCCCGAGGTCGCCGATCACGTCCGCCCAGATCCAGCCGAAGCCGTAGAAAAGCGCGAAGGTGGCGATGAGCCGCAGCGGCGCGCGCCTCTTTTGGCGAAACGCGTCGCGCAGCAGCAGCAGGGTGAGGCCGACGCCGACGAGGTCGACCACGATCCATCCCGACGCCGCCAGCTTGGGAAAGGCCCAGAACAGCCCGCGCCGCGCGAATTGCAGCGCGCCCCACAGAATGAAAATGTCGCCGGCGCGGCGATAGACGCGCGACTGCTTGACCCGCGCGACGATCCCGTCGACCTCGGCGAGCGCCGCGCTCGCTTCCTCAGAGCTGATGGTCATGGCGCGCCAAGTCCGCGAGCGGGCGGCGCGCAGACGAAGCGGACGACCGTCGGCCAGCCGGCGCCGAGGCCCGCCGCGTCGAGCGCGCGACGGAACTGGGTCAGCGTCCGGCCCCAGAATGCGCCGGCGAACAAGCCCCCCGCGAGCGCCGTCGCGCTGGCGATCTCGGCGTGGACGGCCGGGTCGGCGACGATCGCCAGCGCGGCCGCGCCGACGTACTTGACCGAAAAGGCGACGAGGATCAGCGCCAGCGACAGCGGCGAGCCCGGAACGATCATGCTCGCGCCTTCCGGCGTCAGGCGCGGCGCCGGCGTCAGCGCGGCGAGCGCGCGCCCCGCGGCTAGGCCCGCGGCGAAGCCGGCGACGAACAGCGCCAGATCGAGGCCGAGGCCGCGCGACCCGACGAGGCCGTCGAGCCCCCAGAGGAGGAAGGCGATCGGCACCAGCAGCGCGCGGCTCGGCGCGACCTCCCGCGGCCGCAGGGCGACCAGGCCACGCGAGAGCAGGAAGGCGAACAGAACCCACACCCACAGCGGCGTGTGGCTGACGACGACGTAGAAGAGCATCCGCAAGCGCCTCCGTTTCGCTGGGGCTCAGGGCCGCTTGGCGGCGTCGACGATCGCGTCGAGCGCCGCGGGTTGATGGACGACGCCCATGTGGTCGACGCCGGGAAGAAGCGCGACCGTCGCGCCGAGCGGGGCGACGAACTCCTGGTAGGCCGGCGCGTTCATCAGCTCGTCGTCGGCGCCGGCGATCAGCGCGATTCTGCCGGCCGCCGCCTTGAGCGCGCCCTGCCAGTCGCGCGGCGGGCCATAGTTGACGAGCAGCCGGAACGAGTAGCGCGAGACGACGACCTTCGCCGCCTCGGGCGAAATGGCGAAAGCGATGACGGGCAGCGATTGCGCCCAGTCGATCCCGAGGCGACCGAGCAGCGTCAACGCAAGGATGCGCGGAATGTCAGGCGCCGCCCACAGGCCGGCGCCTTCCGACGGGCGGTTGGTCGGCGCGTCGTAGCCGAGATAGGGCGCGAGCAGCACGAAGCGATCGAACGCGCCCGCGAGCGGCCCGGCGGCGACGCGCAGCGCGAAGCCGCCGCCTGCCGAGTGGCCGATCAGCGTCAGTCGCGCCGCCGGATAGGCCTCGCGCAGATGAGCGAGGAAGTCGGCGAGGTCGGCGTCGAGCTGGCCCAGATAGGCGATGTCGCCGCGCGTCCCCGAAGCGCCGTGGCCGCGCGCGTCGATGGCGACGGCGGCGAAGCCCGCCGCGGCGAGCGCCTTGCCGACCGCGTTCATTTCGTCGGAGGAGGCCGACGAGCCGTGGCAGAGTATCGCCAGCCGATCGGTCGCGCCGCCGGCGGCGGGATAGAGCCGATAGGCGAGCCAGGTCCCGTCGCGCGCTTGGAAACGGCTGAACTCGGGCTTGCCGGCCTGATCGATCGCCCGCGCGCCGGCATGGATCGAGGCGAGCGGCGGCGGCTGGGTCAGCGGCGTCGCCAGCATGACGCCGAGCGCGAGCGCGGCGACGCCGAGGAGCGCGAAGAACCAGAGGATCAAGCGAACGACGCCGGCGAGCGGCATGGCGGGACTCCCGAACGCAGTTCACTCTGCGTAGCAGAGTTATCTGCGCTGGTCAAACTCGCGTCGCCGCGCCGACCGGCGGTCCGGAACCGACGGAAAGATCAGCTTAGGATGGGACCGCGACGCCCCTGCGACAACATGCGTCCTTCACGCGAACAAAAGCGCCGCATAATTTTCACGCGCCGGTAGGACAGGTCCACAGCTGTCCTGTCGACAACGGAAGGGCCGGGGGTGAAAGGTTCCCGTCCTCTACTGGCCTCGGCCCTTCCTTTTTTCCCTTCTTTCGCCGCCGCTTTCACAACCACGCTCGAAGCGCGTCCGGCGTTTGGCGCGCGCCCGCGCCGCGCCTTCGCCCCTCAGTGGCGGAAGTGCCGCATGCCGGTGAAGACCATCGCGATCCCCGCCGCGTCGGCGGCGGCGATCACTTCGGCGTCGCGCACCGATCCGCCCGGCTGAATGACGGCGGTCGCGCCCGCCTCGACCGCAGCGACGAGGCCGTCGGCGAAGGGAAAGTACGCGTCGGAAGCGGCGACGGAGCCCTTGGTCAACGGCGTCGCCAACCCCGCCAAACGCGCGGCCTCTTCCGCCTTCTGGGCGGCGAAGCGCGCAGAATCGACGCGCGACATCTGCCCAGCGCCGACGCCGACCGTCGCGCCGTTCTTGGCGTAGACGATGGCGTTCGACTTGACGTGCTTGCACACCCGCCAGGCGAAGCGCAAATCCGCCATCTCCGCCGCGGTCGGCGCGCGCTTGGCGACGATCTTCAGCGCCATCTCGTCGAGCGCGCCGTTGTCGCGCTCCTGCACCAGGAAGCCGCCGGCGACCGAACGGAAGCTCAGGCTCGGCGCGCGCGGATCGGGCGTCGCGCCGGCGATCAGCAGGCGCAGGTTCTTCTTGCGGGCGACGATCGCCAGCGCCTCGTCGTCCGCCTCTGGCGCGATGATCGCCTCGGTGAAGATCTCGACGATCTTGCGCGCCGCCGCCGCGTCGAGACGGCGGTTGAGCGCGACGACGCCGCCGTAGGCGGAGACGGGATCGCAGGCGAGCGCCTTTTCGTAAGCCTCGGCCAAGCTTGCGCCGAGGCCGACGCCACAAGGATTGGCGTGCTTGATGATTGCCGCGGCGGCCGACGCGGTGGGATCGAACTCGGCGATCAGCTCGTAGGCGGCGTCGGTGTCGCTAATGTTGTTGTAGGAGAGCGCCTTGCCCTGGACCTGGCGCGCCGTCGCGACGCCGGGGCGGGGCTCCGGGCCGAGGTAGAAGGCGGCGCGCTGGTGCGGGTTCTCGCCGTAGCGCAATGCGAGCGCCAGCGCGCCGCCGAAGGCGCGCCACTTCGGAGCTTCGACCGTCGTCTCGCGCGCCAGCCAATTGGAGATCGCCGCGTCGTAGGCGGCGGTCAGCGCGAACGCTTTCTGCGCCAGCTCACGGCGGAAGGCGAGCCGCGTCGCGCCGTCGTTGGCGGCTAGCTCCTCGATCAGCCGCGGGTAGTCGGCGACGTCGACGATCACGGCGACGTCGGCGTGGTTCTTCGCCGCGGCGCGGATCATCGCCGGCCCGCCGATGTCGATGTTCTCGATCATCTCGGCGTATGGCGCGCCCCGCTTCAGCGCCGCCCCGAACGGATAGAGGTTGACGATCAGCAGGTCGATCGGCGCGATGCCGTGGGCGATCATCGACGCCTGGTGGGTCGGGTCATTGCGCACGGCGAGCAGCCCGCCGTGGACGCGCGGGTGCAACGTCTTCAGCCGCCCGTCCATCATCTCGGGAAATCCGGTGGTCTCGGCGACGTCGATCACCGCGACGCCGGCTCGAGCGAGCGCCGCCGCGGTGCCGCCGGTGGAGACGATCTCGATTCCGCGCGCCGCCAGCGCTTTTCCCAGCTCGCTCAGGCCGGTCTTGTCGGAAACGGAGATCAGGGCGCGGCCGATGCGCGCAGGAGAATCGGAAGGCATTGCGGAAAGCTCGCGGGACAGAATGCGTGGCGGGATCGCCGCCGCGCCATATCACGCTTCGCGGCCGATCGAAACTCACCAAGCCTCGACCGCGAGGCCGCGCCCTACGCCCGCCGCTCCAGCCGCGCCGCGAAGAAGCCGTCGAGCCCGGCCAGGCGCGGGTTGGGGTTGGGAAGATGGCAGGGCAGCGTGCGCAATTCGCCCGCCGGGTTGAGGCATTCGGCGAGGCCGCCGATCTCGCTGGGCTCGATCGGAACGCGCCGCACGTCGGGGTTGCGGCGCATCAGCTGGGCGATCTGCGCCTCGCCCTCCTCGGGCTCGAGCGAGCAGACGCAATAGACGATCGCGCCGCCCGGCCGGGTCAGGTCCACCGCCTTGTCGATCAGGCGGCTTTGCAGCTCGACCAGGCCGGTAAGGTCGCCCGGCCGCTTGGTCCAGGCGACGTCGGGATGGCGGCGGATCGTTCCGGTCGCCGAGCACGGCGCGTCGATCAGCGTCGCGTCGAACGGCGGCGCTTCGAACGTCATCACGTTCGCCACCGGCATCTCGGCCTCGAGCTTGAGCCGGGCGAAGTTCGCCGCCAGCCGCTTCATCCGCTCCGCGGAACGATCGACCGCGGCGACGCGCGCGCCGGCGAGCGCCAGCTCGGCGCTCTTTCCCCCAGGCGCGGCGCAAAGATCGACGACCCGCATCCCCGCCTCGACCCGCAGCAGCCGCGCGGGCAGCGCCGCGGCGGCGTCCTGGACCCACCATTCGCCTTCGTCGTAGCCGTCGAGCTCGGCGATCGGGACATGGGTCTCGAGCCGCACCGATCCCGTCGGCAAGACCACGCCGCCGAGCCGGCGCGCCCAGCCTTCCGGGTCGCTCTTGACGCTGAGGTCGAGCGTCGGCTCGTCCTGATGCGCGCGGGCGATCGCGCGCGCCGTCGCCTCGCCGTAGGCCGCGCGCCAGCGCGCCGCCAGCCATTGCGGCGTATCGTCGTCGAGCGGGTCGACGGCGGCGAGGATCTCCTCCTTGGCGCGCGCGAGATTGCGCAGCACGGCGTTCACCAGCGCCGCGAACGGTTGCGCCCCGGGGTCAAGCCGGGTCGCGCGCACCGCGAGGTCGACCGCCGCGTGGTCGGGGACGTCGAGAAACAAGAGCTGCGCCGCCGCCGCGGTCAGAACCCATTCGAGGGCGCCGGCCTTGCGCGGCAGGCCCTTGTCGAGAAAGCGCCCGACCGCCTTGCGAATCGTCCCCAGCCGCCGGAACGCGACGGTGGCGATCGACCGCGCCAGCGCGCGGTCGCGCGCATCGAGGCCGGCGAAGCGATGGTCGACGTCGGCGGCGCGCTCCTCGGAGGAACGCGCTGAGCCGAGCACGTCGGCGATCGCCTGCGCCGCGGCGAGCCGCGCGGCGAGGCCCGGCGTCGCGTCGGTGGGCGCCGGCGGACGACGCAAGCCGCGCGAGCGGAAGCCGTTGGGTCGATTTTGCTGCATGATCCGCTCGCGTGGAAATCATCGAGGCGCCGCCTCTCCTATCGGCACTATAGCGCCGAAATCGACGCGCGCCGCGGCGTTCGACCGTCTTTTCGTCGAAACGTTCCAGGTCTAAGCTTTAGTCCATCCGCAATGGAGGGACCCGCCCATGGCGACCGCGACCCGTGGCTCGGAGGGCGACGTCGGCGCCGGCGAAAGCGCGCCGGCCGTTCCGAACCCCAAGCTTTCCGACTCCGCCAAGCGCGCGCTGGCGGAAGCCGAGGCGCGCCGCGCCGCGCAAGGCGCGCCGCCCGCGCGCGAAATCGGCGGCCGCGACGGCCTCGACCCGACCCGCTACGGCGACTGGGAAGTCAAAGGCATCGCCAGCGACTTCTGATCGGCCCGCCTCAGCGCGTCATCACCACCGGCGCGCCGACGCTGACGCGATCGTAAAGGTCGATGACGTCTTCGTTCAACATGCGGATGCAGCCGTAGGAGGCCGCCGTGCCGATCGAGGCGCGCATCGCCGCGGTGGTGCCGTGGATGGCGACCTCCTCGCGGTCGAGGGTGATGGCGCGCGCGCCCATCGGGTTGTGCGGCGAGCCGCCGGGGATCACGTTCGGCATTTCGGGATGGTCGCGCTTGACCACCGCGGGGGGCGCCCAGGCGGGCTCGACATATTTGCCGTCGACGCGCGCGGCGCCGCTCCACTCCTTGCCGCGCTTCGGCACCGCGATGGGGTAGGCGATGGCTTCGCGCGGATCGACGACCAGGTAGAGCTTGCGTGCGCTCTGGCTGATGACAATGGTCCCCGCCGGGTAGGGCGAGGGGAAATCGACCATCTCGCGCGCGTTCGCCGCATCGGCGAACCACATCAGCGCGGCGACGGCGCCGAGCGCGCAGAGCTTTCCCCGTCCGACCCGCATCTCCCGCCTCCGCCCGCGCGCCTGCAATAGGAGCAAGAAAACAATACTATAGAGGCCCGCCGGCGTCGCCGGCGGGCTGGAAACGCGGTGAATCCGTCGTAACGACGCGCTCCCCTCTCCCCTTGCGGCAAAGGGGTTGGGCTGAGGGGTCGGCGCGCAAGCGCTTGGTTGTGGCGGAACGCGCCTTACCGCGACCCCATCCGGCCGCGCTTCGCGCGGCTGCGTTCCCCCGCGCGGGGGGAAGCGGATCGACGGCGCGATGGATCGGCGTCGGCGGAGGGAACTTGGCGCGCGCCGCGCGAAGCCGGCCCGGCGCGCGTGATCGCCGCCGCCTCACTCGCCCATCTGCAACAGCGACCCGACTTTGCGCGCGCTTTCGAGCAACGCGATGAAGGCCGCGCCGCCGGCGGCGAGCAGCGCGACGTTGATCGCCAGCGCGTCGAGCATCAGGTCGGCGCGGAACGCGTGGCCGACCAGCGCCGCGCGCAAGCCCTCGAAGACATAGGTCGGCGGCAGGCACCAAGCGACCGTCTGCAGCCAGGAAGGCAGCGTCGCCACCGGATAGTAGACGCAGGAGAACGGCATCAGGAAGAACAGCACCGACCAGGCGAGCCCCTCCGCGCCGACGCCGTTGCGCACCACCAGTCCGGCGATGGCGAGCCCGAGCGCCCAGCTCGTCAGCATCAGGTTGGCGAAGAAGGCGACCAGAACCAGCCCCAGGCCCCAGAAATTGAAATCGAAGAACCACAGCGCGAGCAGCGTCGCCGGAACGAGGCCGATCGCCATGCGGATGACGCTCATCGTCATCAGCGCGGCGACGAATTCCAGCGGCCGCAATGGGCTCATCAGCAGGTTGGCGATGTTGCGCGACCACATCTCCTCGAGAAACGAGATCGAGAAGCCCAGCTGGCTGCGAAACAGCGTGTCCCAAAGCAGCAGCGCGCCGATCAGGGTTCCGCCCGCCACCGCCATCGCCCCGCTTAAGCCGGTCGCGCCCGCCTGCCCGCGGATGTAGGTCTGGAGGAAGCCCCAGGTCATCATCTGCACCGCCGGCCAATAGACCAGCTCGGCCAGGCGCGGCCACGACGAGCGCAGGAGATAGAGGTAGCGCGCGACCATCGCGCCGACCCGCGCGGCGGAGAAGCCAGCCGCCCTCGCCCGCTCCCCGCTCACGGCCGCGCCTCCGGATCGGCGCCGCGCGCGACGTCGAGGAACACCTCCTCGAGATTGCTCCGGCCGTAGCGCGCGATCAGGCCGTCGGGCGAGCCGTCGTCGACGACGCGCCCCTGCTTGAGGATGACGACGCGGTCGCACAGCCGCTCGACTTCGCCCATGTTGTGGGAAGCGAGCAGGATGGTCGCGCCGCGCTCGCGCCTGAACGTCTCCAGCCGGCCGCGCACCCAATCGGCGGTGTCGGGGTCGAGCGAGGCGGTCGGCTCGTCGAGCAGCAACACCTCGGGGGCGTTGATCAGCGCCTTGGCCAGCGCGACGCGCGTCTTCTGCCCCGCCGACAGGCTGCCGGAGGGCCGATCGAGGAACGCCTCGAGCGCGAGGCTTTCGGCGAGCTCGGCGATGTGCGCGTCGAGCCGCGGAACGCCGTAGAGGCGGCCGAACACGCTGAGGTTCTGGCGCACGGTCAAGCGATGCGGCATGTCGACGTAGGGACTCTCGAAATTCATGCGGTCGAGGACGCGGTAGCGGTCGCGCGCCATGTCGACGCCAAGCACGCTGACCGTTCCCGAGGTCGGCGTGATCAGCCCCATGATCATGCCGATGGTCGTCGTCTTGCCGGCGCCGTTGCCGCCGAGCAGCGCCGTCACCGAGCCGGCGGCGACCGAAAGCGACAGCGCGTCGACCGCCGTCGTCGCGCCGAACCGTTTGCATAGCCGGCGGGTTTCGATGGCGGCGGTCAAAGGCGGCCTCGCGGGGGGAAAGGGGACGCGGGGTTTTAGCCGCCGCGCGCCGCGATGTCACGGCGAGGCGGGCGGCGCTTCAGCGCGGGTCGCAAAGCGGCGAGGGCCACGTCGACGCGCCGGCGTCGCGACGACGTGGCTTTCGGCTCCTGTGAGCCTTGCTGAGCGAACCGGCCCTTTGGGCTGGTCGGCTCAGCAAGGCTCACAGGCGCTGAACGCCTGAACCGCGCGCGGGGGTCAAGGACGGCCGAAGGCCGGCGGCGAAGCCGGCGCGAAGCGTCCTTGACGCCTGCGCGTGGTTCAGGCAGCCGCGCAAAGAGCGTTCGTTCGCGAGCGCCGCGCCTCCCTCGCTTGCCAAGCAGCCCCCAGGCGACGGAGAAGAGGCGCGCCCGCGCTTAAGCGATCGGCGAACCCTGGAAGCCCGTCGTGAGCCTGCTCGCCGTCAAATTGCTCGTCACGCCGCTGGTGATCCTCGCCGCCAGCCTCGCCGGCCGGCGCTGGGGCGAGGCGCTCGGCGGCTGGATCGTCGGCCTGCCGCTCACCTCGGGGCCGGTCGCGGCGTTCCTCGCCGTCGAACGCGGCGCGAGCTTCGCCGCCGAGGCGAGCGCCGGCTCGCTCGCCGGCGCCGTCGCGCAGGTGGCGTTCGTCGGCGGCTATGCGTTCGCGGCGCCGTGGGGCTGGCTGGCGGGACTCCTCGCCGGCGCGGTCGCCTATGTCGCGGCGGCGCTGGTCCTGCAAGCCGCGACGCTCGCGCCGACGACGCTCTTTATACTCGCGCTCGCCGCGCGTCGGAGTCGAGTCGCGCGCCGTGGTGGGAGATCCCGGCGCGCACGGTCGTAGTCACGACGCTGGTGGTGGCGGTGACGGGGTTCGCCTCGACGCTGGGCGCGCGCACCAGCGGCGTCGTGGCGAGCTTTCCCTTGATCGGCGCGGCGTTCGGCGTCCTCGCCCATCGCGCCGACGGGCCGCGCGCGGGCGTCGCCGCGCTGAGAGGCATGGTTGCGGCGCTGTTCTCGTTCGCGTTCTTCTTCTTCGTGCTTGGCTTGGCGCTGCCGCGCGCCGGCGCGCTCAGCGCCTTCGCCGCCGCGACGCTCGTCGCGCTCGTCGTTCAGGCGGCGACGCTGACGTTCGTCCGCAGCGCGAGATCGCCTCGTTTCGACTGAGCCGCCGGCGGCGGAGCGGCCGCGCCGTCCCGCCCGCCGGCGATGCGAGCGGTCACTGGCGCTCGCCGCCGTCGTGATGGCGCCACTGGGCCATCATGCCCGGATGCGGGCCGCGCTCCCTCAGGCTCGCCAGCAGCGGACCGAAATGATGCTTCTGCGTGTCGTCGAGGCTGTCGTAGAGCGGCTTCGCCGCGGCGGCGATCGCCTTGAGGTTGGTCGACGTCTTTTCGAGGCGGTCCGAGATCATCGTCATGCGGTCGATCGGCGACGGGCGCTGGTCGCCCTTCATCGCCTCGCGCATGGCGCGGAATTCTTGCGCCCGCGCCTTGGCGGCGTCGCGCACCGCGGTCTCGAACGGTGTCCACAGCCTCTCCTGGTCGGCGGTGAGCTGCAGCGCCGCCTTCATCCCCGCCAAACGGGCGTCGAGCATGAAGCCGCGGTCGCCCCGCCATTCGCGGGTCTGGTTGGCGGGCGGCGTCTGGTCGCCCGGAGCGGCGGCGACCGCCAAAGCGGGGCCGAGCAACGCGACGGCGGCGACGGAACCAATAATCAGCTTGTTCATCGAAGTCCCCTTCAGGTTGAATTCGATGGATCAGGGTCGTACGACGCGGCATTACTTTCAAGTTACATCGCCGTAACGATGGCGCGCGCCCGAACGCGAGGCGACCCGCGAACCGGCGGCGCGCCATTGACGGAAGGCGACGCTTCTGCCCATGCTGACGGCCTTGCGAGGAGATCGACATGAGCGACGGCGGCGTCATCGGCGAACTGGCGCGCGGCCTCGCGGCCCGGCGCGGCGTGATCTCGGCCTGGGTCACGGTCAACGACGCCGCGGTCGCCGACGCGCTGGCGCGCGAGCCTTTCGACGCCGTGACGCTCGACCTGCAACACGGCGACGTGGACTTCGTCGGCGCGACGCGGGCGATTGTCGCCGTCGCGCTGGCGGGCAAGCCGACGATCGTGCGCGTGCCGGTCGGCGACTTCGCCCTGGCGAGCCGGCTCGCCGACGCCGGCGCGGCGGCGGTGATCGCGCCGATGATCGACGACGCGGAGAGCGCGCGCCGTTTCGCCGAGTTCATGAAGTTCCCACCGCTCGGCCGGCGCTCGTGGGGCCCGCGCGCCGCTGCGGCGCTCTCCGGCCTCGCCGGCGCCGACTATCTCAACGGCGCCGACGCGATGACGCTGGCGATCGCCATGATCGAGACGCGCGAGGCGCTCGACGCGCTCGACGCCATCCTGGCGACGCCGGGGATCGACGGCCTGTTCGTCGGCCCCTACGACCTGTCGGTGGCGCTGCACCGCGGCGCCTTCATCGATCCCGACAGCGCCGAGGTCGACGCCGCGCTGACGCGCGTGGTGGCGCGCGCCGCCGCGCACGGCAAGTTCGCGGGCGTGTTCTGCCCCGACGGCGCGCGGGCCAAGCGCGCGCTGGCGCGCGGCTTCGCCTTCTGCACCGCCGCCAACGATCTCGACCTCATGCGCGCCGGCGCGCGCCGCGAGCTCGCCGCCGCGCGCTGAAGCGCGCCGTGTTGTAGCGGACGCACGTCCCCCCGCCCCGCGAAGCGGGGAGAGGGATGGAGCGCGGGGCTGACGCGAAAGAGAAACCCCGGGCGCGAAGCCCGGGGTTCGCATTGCGGAAAGAGGCGGAAGCGTCGATCAGAAGCTGACGCGCACGCCGCCGGTGAAGGCGGTGTTGTTGGTGTGGGTGTAGCCGTTCGCCATGCCGCCCGCGACCTCCGAATACATCACGCCGCCGTAGACGTCGACGCGCTTCCAGGGACGCCAGTCAAGCATCCCCGAGACCGCGTCGGTGTGGCCGGCGCAGGTCGAGTAGTTCGTGCCCGGCGCCCCCGTGGCCGGCGCGCACAGCGTCGACGCCGATTGATACTTAACGTTATAAAGGTGGGTCGTTGAGCTGCTACCCAGTAGCGTATAGTTGTTCTGCCACTCGTAATAATACCCAACGACGGCGTCCAGGTTGCTCAGGACCGCGTACTTGCCACCGATCCAAAGAGCTTGCAGGTCCATAGAATTAACATAGACGTTTGACTGGATCTGCCCCGGATATCCGCCATTCAATGTATAGATATTGCCAGACCCCCCGTTGACATTCGGGAAATAATTGTCGAAGTCGCTCGGGCTGGACAGCCGCGCGTATTCGTAGCCGCCGAACACCGTCAGCGCGTTCCATTTGTACTTCGCCGCGATCACGCCGGCGTTGATGTCCGCGAGCGTCGCCGCCAACTTGTCCGAGGGAGTGGGCACGGTCGAGGCGGAGTAAACCTTGAGCACCACGGCGTCCTTCGCATAGGCGTAGACCGCGTCAACCGACAGCCCGCCGTAGTCAAAGCCGAGGTCGGCCTGGTAGGCCGCCTGAGCGCCGTTGTCCTGGTCCCAGCCGCCCACCTGGGCGAGCGCGCCGGCGCGGAAGCCGTTGTAGGCGACCTGGTACTTGAACGAGGTGTTCTCGCGCGCCGTCTCGGTGTCGCCGGTGCCGGCCACCACCGTGCTGGAGAAGCCGATCAGCGAGAACGCGTAGGCGCCGCCGAACGGATCGTAATTGCCCACCAGGTCATTGGTGAACGCGTATTGCCGGCCAAAGGTCAGCGTGCCGTAGGTCGGGTTGCTGACGCCGATGTAGGCGCGGGTGTTGTCCCACTGGCCGGCGCGGCTCGAATCGCTGTTGGCGCTCTCCCTGGCGTATGGGAGACCGTTGTTGTCGACCAGCGACTTCGGACCGTTCGAGAGCTGGAACGAGTACGGATCGAAGCCCAAGTTGACGTCGCCGACGATGTACCAGTTCGGGACGACCTGCTCCTTGATCTTGACGCCGACGTTGGACTGGCTGAGGCCGTTCGGCACCCACTGCCAACGCGCGCCGTCGCTGAACTTGCCGATCACCTCGTTGACGCCCTGCGGAAAGTCCTTGTTGAACTTGGCCGCGTGCGTCTCGTAGCCGCCGCCGAGGTCGATCTGGCCGTAGACCGTGACGCCCATGTAGCTGAGCGGGCAGTCGGTCGGCGTCGAGTCGAGCCATGTCCAGAAGCTGGCGTAGCAGTTCGTCGCGGCGGGCGCCGGCGGCGTCTTCTTGGTCGGCATGTCGGCGGCCAGCGCCGCGCCAGTGAGGGCGAGGGCCGCCACCGAGCCCAGCAGGATCCCATACAACTTCGTCATCGCGCGCCCCCAGTCGGTGTCGTCGAGGCCCGGCTCGACATAATCCTGATAAATTCCATAATCGCGGTCAACTAATCGCGCACAAATGCACTGCCCCGTTTCGACGCGCCGCTCGCCGGCCAAGCCTACGGCGACGACTGTCCGTCGGGTTGACCATGACTATAGATAACAGATTTGTGACACGCGAGCGCCACGTTCGGCCGCGTTCGCGCCGCAATCTCGGCAAAATCGCCGCAACGCCTCCACTCGGCGATCTTCCACGCCGCCGCCGTAGAGGTTCCCGGCTGCAACATCAACGCGATAGCGAAGGCGGCGGCCCGCGGCGCGGGCGCGGCGGCGCGACTTGGCGCGCGGGCGGGCGCGCCAAATTTGCGCCGCCGTGTGGCCCCCGCGCCACACAATTGTCGCGGCGTCGACCCTGATGTTCGCCCCGATCCCCGAGCGCCGAGCGCGCGACCGCGACGCCCGACGAATCAGCCGCCGCCGGCCGGCGCCCCGCTCGGGCCGCAGTCCGCATCGAAGCCGACGCGCGAGCCGCTCGCGTCCTGACCATCTACAGGCAGGCGCGGCGAGAACCGATGGCGCCGCCGTCCGTCAATCGACCTCTCCCCCTTTCCCCGCGCGGGGAAAGGGGCGGCGCCGGCCGAGGCCAAAAGAAAACCCCGGGCGCGAGGCCCGGGGCTCGAATTCCGGAAAGAGGCGGAAGCGTCGATCAGAAGCTGATCCGCACGCCGGTGGTCAACGCGGTGTTGTTGGCGTGAGAGTAGCCGCTGACGAACCCGCCGGCGCCCTCCGAGTACATCACGCCGCCGTAGACGTCGACGCGCTTCCACGGGCGCCAGTCGACCAAGCCGGAGACCGCTTCGAGATGGCCGGCGCAATAGCTGTTCTTCGCCCCGACCAGCGGCGCGGCGTTGGCGGCGCAATTGGTCGCGGAATAGCTGCTGGAGAAGTTGTTCTGCCATTCGTAGTAATAAGCGGCCGAGAGGTCGAGGTTGCTGAGGAGGCTGTACTTGACGCCAGCCCAGGTGGCCTGGAGAATCTTGCCGTTGTAGGCGGTGTAGCTGTTTGCGTTGCTGCCAGGAGCGTTGTTGCCTGCTACGTAGATGCCGGCGATGCTGTCGAAGCCGTTAGCCGCCGCGTTCTCGGCGTAGGAGTCCGTCGCCGAGGCGAAGTGATCGTGGGCGTATCCAGCGAACGCTTGCCACGGTCCGTTCTTGTACTTGCCCGCAATCGCTGCGCTGTCGACATCGGCGATCGTCGCTTTCAGCGGGTCGGACGTTGAATTCGCCGCCAGGAACACCGCGTCCTTAGCGTAGCTATAAATCGCGTCGACCGAGAAGCCGGCGTAGTCGAAGCCGACGTCGAACTGATAGGCGCCGTTCGAGGCGTCGCCGGTGCCGTAATCGCCGACCCCCCACAGCGCGCCGGCGCGGAACATGTTGTAAGTCACTTGGTACTTGAACGACGTGTTGTAGCGCGCGAGATCGCTGTCGCCGAGGCCCTGGACCGGCGTCGCCGAGGTGCCGATCAGCGAGAACGCATATGAGCCGCCCATCGGGTCGTAGTTGTTCACCAGGTCGTTGCTGAGCGCGTACTGGCGGCCGAAGGTCAGCGTGCCGTAGGTCGCGTTGCTGACGCCGAAGTAACCGCGGGTGTTGTCCCACTGGCCGGCGCGGCTCGAATCGCTGTTGGCGGTGTACGCCAGCTTGCCCGAGGTGACCGCGGCCGGCGTCACACGGCCGATGTTGTCCACCAGCGACTGCGGGCCGTTGGCGAGCTCGAACGAATAGGGATCGAAGCCGAAGTTGACGTCGCCGACGATGTACCAGTTCGGGACGACCTGCTCCTTCATCTTGATGCCGACGTTGGTTTGGCTGAGACCGTTCGGCACCCACTGCCATTTGCCGCCGCCGCTGCTCTTGGAGATCAGCTCCGCGACGCCGTTGTTGAAATCCTTGTTGAAAGGCGTCGCGTGCGTCTCGTAGCCGCCGCCGACATCGAGCTGGCCGTAGAGGGTGAAGCCCATGTAGCTCAGCGGGCAGTCGGCGGCGCTGGAATTGAGCCAGTCCCAGAAGCTGGCGTAGCAGTTCGTCGCGGCGGGCGCCGGCGGCGTCTTCTTGGTCGGCAGATCGGCCGCTTGCGCCGCGCCGGCGAGGGCGAGGCCCGCGACCGAGCCCAGCAGGATCCTATATAACTTCGTCATCACGCGCCCCCAGTCGGTGACGTCGGGCTCGACCCCGACGCAATTGAACACAAACGACCCGCCGCCTCCGGCAGCCCAGCTCGCCTGCGCCGCGAGCCGTTCGATCGCCTCGCCCTGAGCGTTAAGGAACGGACATGACAGATCCGTGACACCCGTGCGTCACAATTGGCCGCGCGCGCCGCGAAACGGCGCCGTTGGCCGAAGCGCCGCCCGTCCGGCGACCCGCCGAAGCGCCGCCTCGAGAGAAAAACGCTAGTTTCATCAGTTCGCTAGCGAGCGCCTCGGTCGGCCTCGCGGAGCCTGCGGCCTGTGCGCAGCCAAGGCCGGCTGCAGGTTTCGCTCGGCGGCGACTCCAACTTCGCGCGACTGTGTGGCGCTCGCGCCACACAATTGGCGCGGAAAAGACGATGTTGGTCGCGGCGCGACGGGCGCGGCAAGCGGCGGGACCGCGACGCCTGCGCCCGCTCAGCCGGCGATGATGACCTCGATGCCGCGGCTTTCGAGGGCGCGCGCGTCCTCGTCGCGGATGCCGTCGTCGGTGATGAAAGAGTGGATCAGGTCGAGCGCGCCGAGCCGGGTGAACGAGGAGCGGTTGATCTTGGTCGAGTCGGCGACGAGATAGACGCGCGAGGCGGCGCGGATCATCGCCTGCTTGAGCTGCAGGTCGGCGAAGCTCGGGTAGGTGAGGCCGGTGTCGAGGGCGACGCCGGCGGCGGCGAGGAACAGCTTGCCGGCGTAGACGTCCTCGAAATAGTCGGCCGCCTTGTCGCCGGAGAGCGACAGCGTCGGCGCCTTGAACTGGCCGCCGGGCATGTGCACCGCAAATCCCGGCGCCGCCCCGAGGATCAGCGCGATGTTGAGCGCGTTGGTGATGACGGTGAGCGACGCCCGGTTGAGCAGATTGTGGGCGATCTCGGTGGTGGTCGAGCCGGAGTCGAGGATGATGGTCTCGCCGTCGCCGACCACGCTCGCGGCCTTGACGCCGATCTTGCGCTTCTTCTCCATGTTCTCCATGTGCTGGAGCGACAAGGTCTCGACCTGGCGCGGCACCGTGCGCAGGAAGGCGCCGCCGTGCTGGCGGCTGATGTGGCCGTCGGTCTCGAGCTTCTCGAGATCCTGGCGGATGGTCGCTTCCGACACCGCGAAGGCGGCGCTGAGGTCGCGGACGCGCGCGCTGCCCTCTTCCTTGAGCCAGTCGAGGATTTTCATCCGCCGCGGCTCGGCGAGCAGGCCGTTAAGGTCGGCGTTGGGCTGGCCGGGAGGGCCGAGCCGGCTGCTGCGCGCCGATGTCGTGGCTTTCGATACCCTCATGCTCACACCCGTTCCGTGCCCAGGCGGCGGGCCCGTCGCCCACCGTCGGCGACGCGCGGCCGGCGCTGGCCAAGCCGCCCGATTTCCGATTGAAACGCAAGTATTAGTCGCGAATCGAAATCATTTAGCCCAAGCTCAGGCCGGATCGCAAAAAAAACGATTCAAACCGCGACGCGCCGAGTTTGGCGTCGCTTGAAAAGCAAAGCTCATGCCAGTTGCGCCATCTGCTGCAGCGCGACGCGTTGCTGGAGCTTGCGCTGCGCCTCGTCGACCACCACCGCGGCGATAATCACGACGCCCTTGATCACCATTTGCCAGAACGAGCTGACGCCCATCATCACCAAGCCGTCGGAGAGGATGCCGATCACGAACGCGCCGATGATGGTGCCGCCGATGGTGCCGCGGCCGCCCGCCATCGAGGTGCCGCCGAGCACCGCGGCGGCGATGGCGTTGAGCTCGAAGGTCGTGCCGGTGGCCGGATGGGCCGCCAGCAGCTCCGAGGAGATGATCAGGCCGACGATCGCCGAGCAGAAGCCGGAGAACATATAGACGAACAGCTTGACGCGGCTGACGCGGACGCCCGACAGCGCCGCCGCCCGCTCGTTGCCGCCGACTGCGAAGACGTGGCGGCCGAGCGGCGTCCAGCGCGCGAGATAGGCCGCCGCGAGGGCGACGACGATCAGCAGCCAGATCGACGCCGGCAGGAAGAAGATCGAGCCGGCGCCGAGGAAGGCGAAGCCGGTGGTGCCGAAGGCGGCGCTGCCCTCGAGGTTGGGGAAGGTCGCGCCGTCGGAGACCAGCAGCGCCGCGCCGCGCGCGATATAGAGCGTGCCGAGCGTGGCGATGAACGGCGCCACGTTCAGCCAGGTGATCAGCAGCCCGTTGACGAGGCCGATCAGCACGCCGAGCGCCAGCGTGATCCCCATGATCTCCGGGATGCTGAAGAACAGCGTGTAGCCGTTCTGCAGGTCGATTCCGTGCAGGATGAGGCCGCCGGCCACCATGCCGCACAGGCCGACGATCGAGCCGACCGACAGGTCGATGCCGCCGGTGATGATGACGAAGGTCATCCCGATCGCCAGGAAGGCGTTGAGCGCGACGTGCTTCGACATCAGCACCAGGTTGGCGGCGGAAAGGAAGTTCGGCGCCGCGAAGGCGAAGAAGATCAGCACCGCGAACAGCGCGATGAACGTGCGCAGCCGCAGCAGATAGAGCGTCAGCGAGCCGCGGACCGAGGAGGCGGCGGACGTTCCTGCGGCGGCGCTCATGCGGACGGCTCCATATGCTGGGACGCCCCGGTCGGCCCATGGCCGATCGAGGACGCGGCGACGACCTTCGCTTCGGTCGCCTCGGCGCGGTCGAGCAGCGCCGTCAGGCGGCCTTGGCTCATGACCGCGATGCGGTCGGAAAGCGCCAACACCTCGTCGAGGTCGGAGGTGACGAACAGAATGCCGATGCCCTGCGCGGCCAGGCCGCGCATGATGCGGAAAACGTCGGCCTTGGCGCCGATGTCGATGCCGCGGCTCGGCTCGTCCATCAACAGCACCTTCGGCGCGGTCATCAGCGCCTTGCCGATCACCACCTTCTGCTGGTTGCCGCCCGACAGCGACGACACCGGCAACGTCGGGTCGGCGACCTTGATCGACAGGTCCTGCACCTCGCGGCGGACACTCTCGGCTTCGGCGCGCGCGGGGATGTGGAACCACTTGGCGAGCTTGGTCAGGCTCGCCAGCGTCAGGTTTTCGGCCACCGACAGGATCGGCACCAGCCCGTCGCGCTGGCGATCCTCGGGGATGAGCGCCAGGCCGCGGGCGATGCGGCCGCCGACGTCATGCTCGCGCACCGGCTTGCCGTCGATGAAGATGCGGCCGGCCGCGCGCCGATGGCGGCCCATGACGCATTCGAGCAGCTCGCTGCGCCCCGCCCCCATCAGGCCGTAGAGGCCGACGATCTCGCCCGCCCTGACCGACAGCGAAACGTGGTCGACGGCGAGGCCGCCGGTGACGCGGGTGAGCGAGACGTTCTCCGCCCGCAGCGCCTCGGCGCCGAAGCCATGCTCGCTCGGGGTCGAGAAATCCTTCGCATCCGAGCCGATCATCTGCCGCACGATCCAGTGCAGATCGGCTTCCGCCATCCTTCGCGCGCCGGTGACGCGTCCGTCGCGCAGCACGGTGATGTAGTCGCCGATCCGCATCAGCTCCTCGAGCCGGTGCGAGATGTAGACGATGGCGACGCCTTTCGCCTTCAAATCGGCGATGACGCGGAAGAGGATCTCGACCTCCGGGGCGCTCAGCGCCGAGGTCGGCTCGTCCATGATCAGGATGCGCGCGTTGCGCGCCACCGCCTTGGCGATCTCGACCAGTTGCTGCTGGCCGATCATCAGGTCCTCGACCTTGGCGCGCGGGTCGACGGCGGTCTGCAGCCGCGCCATCAGCGCGGCGGTCTGCCGCTCCTGCTCGGCGTGGTCGATACGGCCGCGCCGCACGATCTCGCGGTTGGCGAAGATGTTCTCCGCCACCGAGAGGTTGCCGAACAGGTTCAGCTCCTGAAACACCATGCCGATGCCGTGGGCCATCGCGTCGCGCGTGTCGGCGAAGACGACCGGCTTGCCGTCGAGCAGGATGCGCCCCATGGTCGGGCTTTCGACCCCGGCGATCATCTTGACCAGCGTCGACTTGCCGGCGCCGTTCTCGCCAACCAGGACGTTGACGGCGCCGCGCCGCACGGCGAAATCGGCGTGCTTAACCGCGACGGTGCCGAAATAGGCCTTCGTCACGCCTTCGAGGCGCAGAACGACGTCGGAGTCGTCGAGGGCGGCGGCGTCGCTCACGGCTTCGGCCCGATCGTGATTTCGACCGGCGTCACCAGCGGCGTCTCGCCGGGCGCGCCGAGCGGATAGGCGCCGACGACCGTCGCCTTGCGGCCGACGAGGTCGTCGCGCGGCAGGGCTTCGAGCGTCTCGTGGTTGACATAGGTGTTGAACGCCTTGCCGAAGCGGGCGAAGTCGATCTGATTGGTGAAATCGCCGAATGAAATGAAATCGAGCGCGTCGCGGATGGCGGCGCCGCGCACGGCGGGGCCAATCTGCACCGTCGCCTCGGCCTTGCCCTGACCGCTGACGTCGACGCCGATCGCGCCGGCGCGCGATTCGGTGTTGGCGGCGACGATGGTTCCCTCGACGCGCGCCATCAGCGTCCAGGGCGTGTCCTCGGCCTTGGCGCGATAGCCGTACTTGGCGCCGGCCTCGTCGGGCGACTTGGCGGCGAGGTCGCGCACGGCCAGGAACGGCCCGGCCTTCTTCTCGAAATAGGGCACGACCTTCGACGCCCACATCGAGGCGACCATCTTGTCGGGGTCGAACGACGCGGCGCCGTTCATCAGGCTGGTGTCGCCGAGCGCCTTGACCTCGGCGGTCGGAATGAACCGGCACGACGCCAGAAGCACCGCCATGCCCAGCGCCAGCGCGTATCGGCCCCACCGCATCATCGGCTCCGAGATTGAGAGGACGGCGCGCGAGGAGCGGGCCCCCCGCGCGCCGGGGATTGGCTCGCGCCTTACGGCTTGAGCGCGAAAGTCTCGAGCTTGGCCGCGTTGGCCGCGTTGATGAGCACGCAGTCCATCAGCTGCTTCTCGGTCTTGGGCGCCGTCTTGTTCTTGATGTAGGCGTCGGCCTGCTCGACCGCGACCTGCGCCTCGCGATACGCCGGCTGCAAGACCGTCGCCTTGATTCCGCCCTTGAGGATCGAATCGCGCACGTCGTTCGAGCCGTCGAAGCCGACGACGATGACGTCGTTGCGGCCGGCCGCCACCAGCGCCGCCTCGATGCCCATCGCCATCGTGTCGTTGCCGGAGATCACGCCCTTGATGCTCGGGTTGGCCTGCAGGATGGTCTCCATCTTCGAATAGGCTTCCGGCTGGCTCCAGTTCGCCGACTGGCGCGTCACCAGCTTGAGGTCCGGGTATTCGTCGATGACGTCGTGATAGCCCTTCGAGCGGACGCCGGCGTTGGTGTCGGATTCCTTGCCGACCATTTCGACGTAGTTGCCCTTCTCGCCCATCAGCTTGACGAATTCCTGGGCGCCGAGCTGCGCGCCCTGGTAGTTGTTGGAGACGATCTGCGCCAGGGCGACGCCCGAGGCGTTGATCTCGCGGTCGATCAGGAACGACGGGATGCCGGCGTCCTTGGCTTTCTTCACCGCCGCGACCGTCGCGTCGGCGCCGGCGTTGTCGAGCACGATCGCCTTGGCCTTGCGCGCGATCGCGGTGTCGATGAGCTGCGACTGCTTGTTGGCGTCGTCGTCGTGAACGAGCGAGATGACGTCGTAGCCGAGCTCCTTCGCCTTCGCCTCGGCGCCTTCCGCCTCGGCCTTGAAGAACGGGTTGTCGTGGGCCGGCGTGATCACCGCGATAAGGTCGGCCGCGGAAGCCCGCCCGCCGATCAACGCGGCGCTGGCGAGCAGCGCCGCCGCCAAAGCATAACGAACTTTCATCTGACTCTCCTTGCTCCCTAACAGCATCGATCGCTTGCGGCGCGCGACAGGCGCCGCGCGCGTTCCGTCGGATGCCGGCGACGAACGCTGAGACTGCGCGAGCGGGTCTCGGCCGGCGGCCCCGCGCGCCGCCGGGCCTCCGGCTCGACGACGAGGGCCGCCCGTCTGGTTTTCGGGAATGCGAAACCTCCCATCGCCTACGATTGGTTCGTATTGTTGTCGGATAATGATGCATTGATTTGGATTTCTGTCAAGCCGCGAACCAGCCATGGACGCGCGACGCGGCTTGTCAAGCGCGCATTTGCGGACGTCCGCGAGATTATTGAGAATCGCGCCGCCGCGCCGCGCGGAGCGGCGCGCGCCCCCCGGAACAACGCCGAAATGCGATTGAACACGAAAACTCGAATATGTTCGAAATACCAAGAGACTGGAAACGCCAGCGCGACGTCGCCCGGCGCCGCGGGGCGCCCGCCGATCGCGGGCTTTCGAGCGCATCCTCGGGCGCCGCCGGCCGGAGCCCGCAGGCGGCGGCGCGAACCGCGCGCGGCGCTACGTCTTTCGATGAAAAGTCAGGTACCTGGGAAGTCCGGCGCCGGGTTGCTTGCGCAGGAAGTCGACCAGGACGGCGACGAGAACCACGCCGCCGATGACGACGCGCTCCCAGTAGCCGGACACGTTGAGAAGCGTCATGCCGTTGGCGATGATCGCCATCAGGACGGCGCCCAGCACCGTGCCGAGTATCGTGCCTTGTCCGCCTTGCAGGGAGGTGCCGCCGATGATCGCGGCGGTGATCGCCGGCATGAGCCAGCTTCCGCCCACGGCCGGCTCCGCCGAATCCATGCGGCTGGCGTAGAGGATCCCGGCGATCGCCGCGAACAATCCAGCCAGGCCATACACGATCGCCTGCACGCGGCGGACCGGAACGCCCACCAGCACCGCGGCGTCGTGATTGCCGCCAATCGCGTAGATGTTACGACCAAAACGAGAGTACCTAAGCACCCAACTGAAGGTGACAGCGGCGCCAAGAAAGAACAGAATCGGCACCGGTATCGCCGCGATCGTTCCGTTCCCGTATATGGAAAAATTCGGTCCGAGCGGGCCGACCGGGTACCCCTTCGTGATCACCAGCGTCAGGCCAGCGAACACTTCGCCAGACGCCAGTGTGACAATAAAAGGATTAAGCCCGACCCAGGAAATGAGAAATCCGTTTACGAGTCCAATGACGAATCCGAACGCCGCGGTGGCCGGGATGACGAGCCAGGCCGGCAGGCCCAAGCCCGTCAACATCAAAGCGCCGACAATCGCCGAGAATCCCGCCGCGTTGCCGACCGACAGGTCGATGCCTCCCAGCAGGAGAACCAAGGTCTCGCCCAACGCCACCAGGGCCACGAACGACGCCTGCCGCACGACGACCGCGAGGTTGTAGGCGGTGCGAAAATTCGGCGACGCCACCGCCAGCACGAGGCAAAGAAGCGCCAGGGCGATGAGGATGCCGCTCTCCTCGAGCTGTAGCAATCTCCGCAACGGCAACCATACGTCGAAGTTCGGTTTCGCTTTTCCCGCTTCTTTGCTAGTCATGTCATTTCCATCTGCAGCAGAGATTCCTGGCTGAGGTTGGCCGGGTCCACGATTCCTTTCATGCGACCTTCCGCCATGACCAGCACCCGGTCGGAAATATCGAGAATTTCTTTCATCTCGGAAGAAATATAAATAATAGACAATCCTTCTTGCGTCAGACGACGCAACACTTGCTGGATCTCGAACTTCGCGTTGACGTCAATTCCCCGCGTCGGCTCGTCGAGCACCATGACGTCGCACCGTTTCATCATCCATCGCGCGAGAATGGCTTTCTGCTGATTGCCGCCGCTCAAGCTGACGATGGCCTGGCGTGGCGACTCGACGCGGATTCCCAGCCGTTTCGCGTAATCGATCGCCGCCGCCGCGATCCGCCCCCAGCTCAGGCCCAGCGTCGCGCGAAAGGCGCCGAGGTTGGCGACGCAGATGTTCTCGGCGACGGTCAGGATGGGGAAGATGCCTTCCTTCTTGCGGTCCTCGGGCAGGTAGACCAGGCCGCGGGCGATCGCCTCGGCGGGCGACGCATGGCGCGTCGCCTTGCCCTTGATCTCGATCGTTCCCGCGTCCGGCTTGGTGACGCCGAACAAGCACTTCCCGAGCTCGGTGCGGCCGGCGCCGACGAGCCCCGAGACGCCGAGAATCTCGCCCTCGCGCAAGTCGAAACTGATGTCCTGAAACTCGTCGGCGCGAGTCAGCCCCGCGACTTTCAGCACGATCGGCTTGCCCGCCTCGTAAGGGCGTTGCTCCCTCTGCGGCGGTCGGGTGGTCGTCCGACCGGCCATCAGCCGGATCATCTCGTCCCGATCGGTCTGTTTGGCGTCGAGTTGCGCCACCAGCTCGCCGTCGCGCAAGACGGAGATTCGATCGGCCAGCCGCAGCACCTCGTCCAAGTGATGCGAAATATAGAAAATGGCGCGGCCCTTGACGCGGAGTGCGTCGATGAAGTCGAAAAGCCGCCTTGTTTCCCGCATCGTCAACGACGACGTTGGTTCGTCGAAGACAACGATCGACGCCCAGTCCGGAGTGGCCCGGACGACCTGCACCACTTGCTGACGGGCTGCATTCAACTTTCCGACCGGCATGTCCGGACTGATGTCTTCATCGAGCTCGGCGAGCCTTTGGAGCGATCGTCGCCGCATCTCGTCCCAGTCGACGCCAAAGCGCCCGAGCGGCTGAGCGCCAAGCGCGATGTTCTCCGCCACGCTGAGGAGGGGGCAGAGCGTGGGCTCCTGGGGCGCCATCGAAACGCCGGCGCGCCGCGCGTCGCTCGGCTGCGAGAACAGCGCCCTTTCGCCATTGCGGTAGAGCTCTCCGTCGCTGGGCGTCAACTTGCCGCACAGGATGTTCATCAAGGTCGACTTGCCGGCGCCGTTCTCGCCGATGACCGCGTGCACTTCGCCGGCGCGGACGCCGAGGCTGACCCCTTTGAGCGCTTGATGCGGCCCAAACCATTTCGAAATGTCGCGCGCTTCAAGAGCATACCCGCCGGCCATGATTCCTCCTGCCCCGCGCCCGTCGCACACAGGCGCCGGACATCAACCGCGGCTGACGTCCGGCGCTTTGGCGGCGAAGATCCTAAGAGCTTGCGCCCTCGTCCAACCTTCGCGTCCCGGTCACTGGCCCAAATCGGCCTTCGTCACAATTCGCGACCCCGTGTCATGAATCATCGGCACGGTGTGGTTTTCGTTCATGGCCAGCAGATAATAGACGCCCCAATAGCCAATTTCCCATTGGCGCTGCGCCATCGTCGCGTAGATGCCGCCGGACTTGATGAACTGAAGCGTTTCCGGCAGGTCGTCGAAGCCCACCACCAGCACCTTGCCGGCCTTGCCGGCATTGGTGATGGCGCGCGCCGCGCCGACCGGGTTCGAAGCGTTGCAGCCGAACATCGCGTCGAGGTCCGGATGGGCCTGCAGCGCGTTCTCCGTCAGCGTGACCGCCTTCGGCAGATCGTCGTTGTCGGGCTGCTCGAAGACGACCTGAATGCCGGAGGACTCCGCCATCGCGCGCTTGAACCCCTTCACCCGGTTCACGTGATTGGTGGCGGTGAGGCTTCCGGACAGGATTCCCACCTTGCCTTTTCCGCCCAGCTTTTCGACCAGCGCTTTGCCGATGCGGTAGCCGTCCTCTTCGTCGCCCTGATGGCCGACGAACGGATACGCCGGCCCGCAGAACGTGTCGAAGGTGATGGTGTTCACGCCAGCCTTAATCGACTCGTCGATCATCTTGGTGTTCGTCGGCGGATCCAGGCAGGACACCGCCAGCCCGTCCGGATGGGTGCCGATGTCGGTCTCAATTCTCTTGTTCTGATCGACGATCTCGGCCTGCGGGGGGGCGTCCCAATTGAGCGTGATCTTGACGCCCTGCTTCTGCAGCTCGGCGATCGCGAAGTTCGCCCCATTCTGCACTTCCTGGTACCAGGGATGGACCAGTTTCGGAATGAAAACGAACGTAAGCGGCTTGGTCGGGGCCTTAATCAAGTCCTGCTGGCCGCCGGCGACCGCTGCCCCCGAAGGCGCCATCACGGCGCACCCCAAGGCGGTCGCCAACGCAACGCTACATGTCCTCCACATTTGCCTCTCCTTTTCCGAGCGGAGCGAAACACCGCGCTAATTTGCTGATTGTAAATGAACAACGCTCCCTTCAGCGCTGCCGAAGGGATTTTCGCTCACCCGATCTTTGTCGAAAGGACGGCCTTCAACGCGGTCCGCGGGAGAAACGTCATCGACCCTTTTCGGTCTCGTCTCCCGGCGTCCTGGCGCGCCGCCAACCTCCTCCCTCTCCTTTGATTGGTTCGTATTCTGTCGATAATCTCGCATTGATTTTGGTTGCTGTCAACGGCGACACCCAAACGAAGCCCAAACGAAGCCCAAACGACGCCTATTGCGACGATTTGGCGCTTCGGCGGCTTTTGAATGGCCGCGAATTGGCCGTGGGGCGACAATCGCCGACCCTTCCGCCTGACGCTTCGCCCGGGACGCCCCTTTACAGGCAGGGGAAATGATACTAAATGCAACTAGTCCTCATTTTTCGAAACGGTTCGCATCAGGGAAACTCAAGGAGGAACGGCGCGGCGAAGCGCCGGACCGCCTGCAATCGCGGGACGTCGACCCTATGACTAAACCCAATCTGCGCCCGATCACGCTCGGGCTCGTTGTCGGCAGCCGGGAGTTCTTCAACGGCGCGCCGGCGCTCGAAACGCGCAAACAGCTCATCGCCCAGCTCGACAAGCTCGGCGTCGCCTACTCGGTCCTGCCAATCGAGGCGACGAAGAACGGCGCGGTGCAGTCGCGCGAGGACGCGCGCCGCTACGCCGAGCATTTCCGCGCCCAGGGCGAGCTGATCGACGGCCTGGTCGTCTGCCTGCCGAACTTCGGCGACGAAATCGCCATCATCGAGCTGGTCATCCAGGCGCGGCTCGGCGTCCCGATCCTGCTGCAGGCAAGCAACGACGAGATCGACAAGGTCGACGTCGCCAGCCGCCGCGACGCCTTCTGCGGCAAGTTCTCGGTCGCCAACAACTTCTATCAGTACGGCGTGCCCTTCACCGACACCACCAGCCACACTTCGGACGTCGACGGCGCGGAGTTCGCCGCCGACCTCGACCGCTTCGTCCGCGTCTGCCGGGTGGCGCGCGGCCTGAAACACGCGCGCGTCGGCGCGATCGGCGCCCGCACCGCGCCTTTCCAGACCATGCGCTTCAGCGAGAAGCTGCTGCAGGCCTCCGGCCTCACCGTGGTCACGGTCGACCTGTCGGAGATCATCTTCGCCGCCAAGGCGCTCGGCGACGACGCGCCGGAAGTGAAGGCGAAGCTCGACGAGATCGCCGCCTACGGCCGGATTCCCGCGCACATCGAGCGCGAGCAGGTGCTGCGCCAGGCGAAATGGACGATCGCGGTCAATCGCTGGATCGACGACAACGGCTGCGACGCCAGCGCCATCCAGTGCTGGCGCAGCCTGCAGGACAATTTCGGCTGCGCCACCTGCCTCACCATGAGCATGATGGGCGAGAAGCTGACGCCGAGCGCCTGCGAGGTCGACGTGATGGGCGCGGTGTCGATGTACGCGCTGGCGCTCGCCGCCAACGCGCCTTCGGCGATCCTCGACTGGAACAACAACTACGGCTACGACGCCGATAAGTGCGTGTGCACGCATTGCGGCAACTATCCCAAGAGCTTCATCGGCTCGACGCCTGAGATTTCGCAGCTCGACGTGCTCGGCACCGTCATTCCCAGAGAGCGCTGCTTCGGCGCGGTCAAGGGCAAGGTGAAGGCCGGTCCGATGACCTTCTTCCGCGCCTCGACCGACGACCGGCTCGGCGTGGTGAAGACTTACGTCGGCGACGGCGAGTTCACCGACGATCCGTTCGCCATGGACGGCGGCATCGCGGTGACGAAGGTCGCGCGGCTGCGGCGGCTGCTCGGCTTCGCCAACCGCAACGGCTTCGAGCATCACGTCGCGATGGTGCGCGGACACTACGCCGAGGCGGTCGAGGAGGCGGTCGGCCGCTATCTCGGCTGGCCGACCTATCGGCACCAAGCGGCGCCGACCGGCGACGCTTTCGCCTCGCCCGTCTTCAAGTCGTGAAGCGATGACGATGGAAGCCCAAACGTCTGGAAACGTGGCGCGCGCCGAAGCGGTGGCGCTTGTCCGCCGCAAGGCGCGCGCCATTCGCGAGCACGCTCTCAACATGGTCTACGAGGCGCGCCTCGGCCATCCCGGCGGCGACCTGTCGGTCGCCGACATCCTGGCGACGCTGTTCTTCGCCGTCATGCGCGTCGATCCGAAGGCGCCCAGAGACCCGAGACGCGACCGGCTCATCCTCAGCAAGGGCCACGCCAGCGGCGCCCTCTACGCGACGCTCGCGGAAGCAGGCTTCATCCCGCTCGACTGGCTCTCGACCTACATGAAGCCGCTGTCGCGGCTCAACGGCCATCCCAACCGCAACAACGTCCCTGGCGTCGAAGCCAACACCGGGCCGCTCGGCCACGGCCTGCCGATCGCCGTCGGCGTCGCCATCGCCGGCCAGATCGATCGCGCCGACTACCGCGTGTTCGTCGTCACCGGCGACGGCGAACTGCAGGAAGGCAGCAACTGGGAGGCGGCGATGACGGCGGGACACCGCAAGCTTTCCAATCTGACGCTGATCATCGACCGCAACACGCTCCAACAGGGCGCGCGGGTCGCCGAGACCAACGAGGTCGAGCCGCTCGCCGACAAGTTCCGCGCTTTCGGCTGGGAGGTCGCCGATGTCGACGGCCACGATCCCAACGCCTTGATCGACGCGCTGAAGCGGCCCGAGAGGCGGGTCAAGCCGCTCTGTCTGATCGCCCACACGATCAAGGGCAAAGGCGTCTCCTTCATGGAGGATCAGGTCGGCTGGCACCACGGCGTGCCGACCAAGGCCCAGTTGGAGCAGGCGATGAAGGAATTGCGTCCGACATGAGCGCCCAGGAATCCGCGTCGCCGCGGCTTTACGATTGCCGCGACGCGTTCGCCGCCACGCTGGAAGAGATCGCCGAACGCGACCCGCGCATCGTCGTCGTCGTCAACGACAGCGTCGGCTCCTCCAAGCTCAAAAGCTTCTGCAAGCGCTGGCCCGAGCGCTCAATCAACGTCGGCATCGCCGAGCAGAACATGGTCGGCGTCGGCGCCGGCCTCGCCAACGGCGGCAAGATTCCGTTCGTCAGCGCCGCCTCCTGCTTCCTCACTGGCCGCGCGCTGGAGCAGATCAAAGCCGACGTCGCCTACTCGCTCGCCAACGTGAAGCTGGTCGGCCAGTCGCCCGGCGTTGGCTACGGCGAGCTCGGCCCGACCCATCATTCGATCGAGGATTTCGCCTGGCTGCGCGCGCTGCCCAAACTCGCGATCGTCGCGCCGTCCGACCCGTGGGAGACGGCGGAGGCGGTGAAAGCCGCCGCCGCGCATGAAGGGCCGGTGTTTTTGCGCGTCAGCCGTTTCGGCGTGCCGCAGCTCCCCCGGCCCGCGGGCGCGGCGTTCGCCATCGGCAAGGCGGAGACGTTGCGCGAGGGCCGCGACGTCGCCATCATCGCCAACGGGGTGATGGCGACGCGCGCGCTCGACGCCGCAACGGCGTTGGCGGCGATGGGAATCGAAGCGCGGGTGGTCAACATGGCCTCGATCGCGCCGCTCGACGAAGCGGCGATCCGGGCGGCGGCCGACCTCGGCGCGATCGTGACCATCGAGGAGGCGTCGATCCGCGGCGGGCTCGGCGGGGCGGTGGCCGAGGTGGTCGTCGGGTACCGGCCGTGCCCGGTGAAGATCCTCGGTTTCCCCGGCTTCATGCCGACTGGCGGCATCGAATTTCTATTCCAAAAATACGGCCTCACCGCCGCGGGCGTCGAGCGCGCGGCGCAAGAGGCGATTGCGATGGGGCGGAAACCATGACCGGATTCATTCTGGCTCTCGACCAAGGAACCACCAACACCAAGGCGCTGGCGCTCGATAAGGAAGCGCGAATCGCCGCGCGCCATTCCGTGCCGACGCCGGTGCGCTATCCCAAGGCCGGCTGGGTCGAGCAATCGGCCGACGAAATCTGGCGCGCGACCGTCGAGGCGATCGACGGCTGCCTCGGGACGCTGCCGGAGGGGGCGACGATCGCCGCGGTCAGCGTCTCCAACCAACGCGAATCCGTCCAGCTCTGGCGCCGTTCGACCGGCGAGACGATCGGCCCGTCCGTCACCTGGCAGTGCCGCCGTTCGGCCGACCGCATCGACGCCATCCGCACGCCCGCCAAAGAGCAGACGGTCGCCGCGACCACCGGCCTCGGCCTCGACCCGCTGTTCCCGGCGGCCAAGATCGGCTGGCTGATCGACGCCTACCCGCAGGCGCGCGCGCTCGCCAAGCAAGGGGACCTCTGCGCCGGCACGGTCGATTCGTGGCTGCTCTATAATCTCACCGGCGGGCGCGTCCACGCCACCGACGCTTCCAACGCCTCGCGCACCCAGCTGTTCGACATCCACAAGCAGCAATGGAGCGCCGAGCTGTGCGCGCTGTTCGACGCGCCGATCGGCATTCTGCCGCGCGTCGAGGATTCGGACGCGCTTTTCGGCGCGACGGCCGGCTTCGGCCGGCTCGCCGCGGGCGTCCCCATCCGAGCGATGATGGGAGACTCGCACGCGGCGCTGTTCGGTCACGGCGTGCGCCGGCCGGGCGCGGTCAAGGCGACCTACGGAACCGGCTCATCGCTGATGACGCTGACCGACGCGCCGCTCAGCTCGCGCTCAGGCCTGTCCACCACGGTCGGCTGGCGGCGCTCGGGCAAGGTCGCCTATGCGCTCGAGGGCAACATTTCCGTCTCCGCCCAGGCCGCCGCCTTTATGGCGGAGCTGATGGGGCTCGCGGACGTCGAGGCGCTGACTGCGCTCGCCGCCAAGGCGTCGGGAGAGGGCGAGGTCTGCTTCGTGCCCGCGCTCGCCGGCCTCGGCGCGCCGCACTGGAAGGACCGCGCCCGCGCGGCGCTGAGCGGGATGTCGCTGGCGACCACGCGCGCCGACATCGCCCGCGCCGCGCTGGAGGCGATCGCGCTGCAGATCTGCGACGTCTTCGCCGCGATGGAGCGCGATCTCGGCCAGCCGCTCGCCATGCTCTCCGCCGACGGCGGCGCGACGCGCAACGACCTGTTGATGCAGTGGCAGGCCGACCTGCTCGCCCGCCCCGTCCAACGGCTGAAGATTCTTGAACTCAGCGCCTTTGGCGCCGGCGCGCTCGCCGGCCTTGCAGGCGGCTTCTTCGACGAGGCGACGATCGCCGCTCGGCATGCTGAATCGACCGACGTCGTTCAGCCGCGCCTCGACGAGGCGACCCGTGTCACCAAGGCGCGGGTCTGGCAAAAGGCGGTGCGAACGGTAATCGACGCCGCCTCGCGGTGATCCTCCACCAACCTCGCGACCGGCGCGGCGATCGTCCACCGCGCCGGTTCTTTTCGCGGGGCGCGGCGATTGACAGGCGTCGCGAACGAGGTTTGCTTAACGCCGCCAATCAACCAATCGGGCGCGGCGATGGGAAATTCCGCGGTTAGCATTCGCGACGTCGCCGAAAAGGCCGGGGTCTCGCTCGGCACGGTGTCGCGCGTCCTCAACGACAACCCGTCGGTGCGCCCAGACCGCCGCCAGCGCGTAAAGGCGGCGATCGCCGACCTTGACTTCCACCCCGACGTGTTCGCCCAGAGCCTGCGCCGGGGCACCAGCAAGACCTTCGGCATCGTCATTCCCGACCTGCGCAACCCGTTTTTCGCCGAGCTCGCCCACCACGTCGAGCTCGCGGCGCGGCGGCGGGGCTACAAGCTGCTGCTTGCCTGCTCCGAGGAGGACCCGGCGCTGGAGGCCGAGCATCTGGAAAGCCTGGGCAGCCGGCGAGTCGACGGCGTGGTGCTGGCGCCGGTCGGCGACGCGGCGCCGGGCGGCCGGTCGCGCGTCGGGCCGCTGATCGTCATCGACCGGTCGCTGGAGGCGCACGCCGTCGTCGCCGCCGATCATCGCGGCGGCGCGCGGCTGGCGACCGATTATCTGCTTTCGCTCGGCCATCGCCGCATCGGCTGCGTCGCCGGCCCCGCCAACGTCGCCACGGCGCGCGAGCGCCTCGCCGGCTTCCTCGACGCCGTCGCCGCCGCGCGCGCGCGCCTGGGCGCGGCGATCGACGACCACGTCGTCCGCGCCGCCTTCGATTGCGACGCCGGCCGCCAGGCCGGCGAGGCGCTGCTGGCGCTCGAGACGCCGCCGACGGCGATCTTCGCCAGCTCCGATCAGCAGGCGATCGGCGCGATGCGCGCGGCCGCCGATCGCGGCTTCGAGGTTCCGCGACGACTGTCGATCGTCGGCTTCGACGGCATCCTCGTCTCCGACCTGGTCAAGCCGCGCCTGACCACCGTGATGCAGCCGCTCGCGGCGATCGCCGAGGCGGCGATCGAGCGGCTGGTCGCGGGCGACGACGGCGCCGGCGCGCAACGCTTCGCCTGCACGCTGGTGATAAGGGAATCCTGCGCGCCCGCGCCCGACGACGGCGGCGGGAAGCCCGCGTCGAACGATCAGGGGCGGTAGGGCGGCGCGCGCTCAAGCCGACGATCGAGCGCTCTGGTCGGCGCGTTCAAGCCACGCTCTCGTAGAGCGGCGCGCGATCGGCGGCCAAGGGAACGCGGTAGCCCATCCGGCCGGGACTGAGGCGAGGATCGATCGGACGGAAGCCGACGGCGTTGAGCTTCAGCCGCAACAGCAGCCGCTTGCGCTCCGGCTCCGGCCAATCGTCGAAGCGCGAGCGCGCGTGCAGCGTGGTCAGATTGTTGAGCAGCAGCACTTCGCCGGGTTCGAGCCGGAACGTCGTCTTCACCCGCTCGCCGAAGCGCTGGAGCGCGTCCATCGCCTCGATCAGCGCGGAGTCGCCCTCGCCCGCCGCGTGCAAACCGTCGGCGAGGTAGGGCGGCGCGTAGCGGATGCTCAGCGCCCGCCCGGCGATCGAGAACACCGGCACGCGGCGCGGCGCGACCCACGCCGGGTCGAACGGCTGGTCGCCGCGGCGATGGTTGGGCGCGCCGCGGTAGAGCGCAGGCAACAGCTCGGGCCTCTCGCGCAGGAAGAGGTTGTGCACGGCGAAGGCGCTGGCGACCGCGCTGTCGCCGCCGCGCCGCGCGGCCCGCACCGCCATCAGCGCGATCATGTCGCAGGCGTCGGTGTGGAGATGAAGGTCCTCGCCGTTACGGTCGCCGTGCGCCGGCGAATCGGCCGCGGCGACGTCGGCCGGCGCGTCGACGAAGTCGCCGAGGTTGCTTTGCGATGGTCCGCGGCCAATCAACGAGGCGAGGCCCCAGCAGGCGAGCTTCAACGCCCGCAATGGCGCGCCGTCGGCGGGCAGGCCCCTGAGGACGACGAAGCCGCGCCCGTCGCGGACCTCGGCGAACGGCCCCGCCAGAGCCCGGGCGAGCTCGGGATCGTAGAAATGATCGCGTCTGAGGTCGGCGACCGGCAGCCCGCGCTCGGCGAGCGCGCCGGCGCGCGCGACCAGGCGATGGAACGCTGGACCGGGCAGACGGACGACCCAATCTTCCTTTTCCGGAAGCTCGCCTCCGACCCAGGCCCGCCGGTCGACGACATAAGGATAGAACGGGAGCATCGACATCGGCGCCCTCTATTTTTGTCCGGCCTCCTCCCCGGCCGAGCGCGGGGAGGAAACGCCCCGGCGGGGGAGGAGACCGGCGGGCGTCGCCACGCAGAGAGACCGGTCGCGCGACAGGCCTCCGCCGAGGCCTGCTTCACGGCGTCGTTCTGATGGGCGGCGACGAACGCTTTGACCTAAGCGTGGTTGACCGGGTCGGTCTTGGCCGCGAGGAAGTTGCGGCAGGGATTGTCGGCCAGGGGCTCCTACGCGATGCGGTCGCCGCGCGTCTTGCTCTGGTCGTCGAGACAGGGCTTGTGCTGGACGGCGCTCGCGTCGACGTCGCCGCGCTTCGGCGCCTCGTTGGGCTGGGCGTCGTCGTCGAAGGCCGCGAGCCCGAACCCGGCGAGCGCGCCCGCCGGCCCCAAGCCGAGGATCGAACGACGTCCGCACGTCGCCTGCGCGCCTCCGGCGGAAGCGAACGAAGAGAGGGCGGCCGATGTCGCGGACAGGGTCATCATGGCGCTCCTTGTCGAGCCTTGAAACGCCGTTCATCGGGCGGCGCAAGATTCATACTACTATGTCGATCGAGTTTGTCAAGTGTTTGTCGTTCGTCGCTAGCGCACGCGCCGCGACCCCCGCGCACAGACCCGCGGCGCAGGCCTTGACGGGAAGCGCAATTCACAATCAATTATATCGATAGAGTGATTTTCACGATCGGTCCGCGCCGCGCCGCGGTTGGGCGCCTCGCGACGCCGAAGCCCGCGCCCAAGCCCGCGCCGAAGCCCTCGAGATCGAGCAGAGACGCATTCGCCTCGCGTGGCGCTGCCTCCGCGCCACGACGCGACCAAAAGCTGGCCGGCGGTCCTGCCGCCGCGAAACCTAAAAGCCGACGCTGACGGACGAAATCGCCTCCGCGCAGTCGATTTCCGGCCCCGTACGGCCGCCGCCGCGTCCGGCGCTCGACGTCGGCGCGCGGACGCGCTTCGCTTTCGAGCTGCGCGGCGCCGAGGCGCGAGGATTGCTCTCGCTCAGGACGGCGGCAGGACGCCCATCTTGAGCAGGAAGCAGCCGTAGAAGCGGCGCTCGTTGGTCGCGACCACCGCGAAGGCGTCGCGCGCCTGCTGGTAGAACGCCATGCGCTCGACGCCGGCCATCGGCAGCGGCTCGCCGAACGCGCGATCGACGATCGCCTGGACCTCGCGCTGCACCTCGGGGCGCGCCGCGGGGTCTTCGACCACCTCCATGCGCGCCACCGGATCGGGCGCGAACGTGTCGATCGGCATCACCGAGAGGATGGCGGCGACGGCGCGCGGCGCATCGACCCCGGCGAGCCGGATCGGCTTGCCGTAATGAGTGAAATGCGCCGTGGTCGCGGCCGGGTAATTGGCGTCGACGACAGCGAGCGTGTCGCCGTGTCCCATCGCGCGCAGGACATACAACAGATCGGCGTCGAGAACCGGGTCGATTCCGATGAGCATGGCGGATCCTCCTCAGTAAAATTCGCGCGGGCGAGGCGCAACGCGCGCGGCGCGCTCTATCGTCGGACCGCCGGAGCGTCGGCTGGTCGGCGCGTCGAATAGGGCTGGGTCAAGCAGTCGAAAAGAGTGGAGCGGGTGAAGGGAATCGAACCCTCGTATTCAGCTTGGAAGGCTGCTGCTCTGCCATTGAGCTACACCCGCCTCTTCGCGCGCCGCGAGTCTTGGCGATCCGTCCGCCCGAAGTCAATCCTCGCCTCGCCCTGCGGCGCGCGCCTTCGCGGCGGGGCGTTCTCTTTCGTTCATCGGGGGAAAGGAAGGATGGTGGAGCCAGACGGAATCGAACCGACGACCTCTTCAATGCCATTGAAGCGCTCTCCCAACTGAGCTATGGCCCCACGTTCTCCTACTTGGTCGCGCGCGCTCCCTTGGGCCGGAGCGACGCGTTCGCTGTGGGCCGGGTGTATAGCCGCAAACCCGCGCGCCATACAAGGCCCCTTGTAAGCGAAATCTGTCCGCCGCGGCGTCGCTCAGGGCTCCTCGTCCGGCGCGATGTCGCCGTCGATCAGATTGGTGACGTCGTCTTCTTCCTCTTCCTCCTCTTCGAGGAACGGGTCGTCCGGCTCCTCTTCCTCCTCCACCTCGATGTCCTCGGCGGCCGGCTCAGGCGTCTTCTCTTCGCCGGCCTCGACGTCTTCGAGCGAGACGATCTCGACGCCCGCCGGCGCCGGTGCCTCCTCTTCCTCTTCCTCCACCTTGGCGGGCGCTCTTTCAACGCGCGTCGTCGCGCCCTGGAAAATCGTTCCGCACTTCGGGCAGACAATCGGATCGCGGTTCAAGTCGAAGAACTTCGCGCCGCAGTTCTGACATTGGCGCTTGGCTCCAAGCTCGGGTTTGGCCACGGTTTGCGTTCCCCTGGTCGTTGGGCGGATCGCTCCGGTTAGTCGGCGCCGCGGCGCCTGTCAATGCGTTTCGGCGCGCCCCGTCGACAGCGCGCGAAGGGGGTGTTACCAGCGCGTTTCCTAGCCGGCGCGCGTTCGCCGCCGGCGTCGAAGTCAAGCGCACGGCGATGTCGGAATCCGCAGAGAATCAGGCTCGGCCGCTCCGCGCCGAGCGCAGCGGCCCGTTGAAGGGCCGCGCCCGCCCGCCCGGCGACAAGTCGATTTCGCACCGCGCGCTGCTCATCGGCCTGCTCGCCCGCGGCGAGACCACCATCGATGGCCTGCTCGAAGGCGAGGACGTGCTGCGCACCGCCGAGGCCTGCCGCGCGCTCGGCGCCCGCGTCGAGCGGCTGGCCGAGGGCCGCTGGTCGGTCAAGGGCGCCGGGCTCGGCTCGCTCGTCGCGCCGCGCCGACCGCTCGATTTCGGCAACGCCGGCACCGGCTCGCGCCTGACCATGGGCGTCGTCGGCGGGCATGGAATCGTCGCTCAGTTCGACGGCGACGCGTCGCTGCGCGGGCGGCCGATGCGCCGCATCCTCGACCCGCTGCGGCTGATGGGCGCGCAGGTCCTCGCCGAAATGGAAGGCGGCCGCCTGCCGATCACGCTGCAAGGCGCGCTCGACCCGGCGCCGATTCTCTATCGCACGCCCGCGCCCTCCGCCCAGATCAAGTCGGCGACGCTGCTCGCGGGCTTGAACGCGCGCGGGCGCACCACCGTGATCGAGGCCGAGGCGACGCGCGACCACACCGAGAAGATGCTCGCCTACTTCGGCGCCGAAGTCAGCGTCGAGGCGGAAGGAGCGGGGCGGCGCGTCACCCTGGTCGGACGCCCCGAGCTCGTCCCGCAGCGGATCGTCACGCCCGCCGATCCTTCGTCGGCGGCGTTCCCCATCGTCGCCGCGCTGATCGCGCCCGGCTCCGACGTCGTCGTCGAAGGGGTGATGACCAACCCGCTACGCGCTGGCCTCATCGCCACCCTGATCGAGATGGGGGCGCGAATCGACGTCCTCGACCGGCGCGTCGAGGGCGGCGAGGAGGTGGCCGACCTGCGCGTGCGCTCGAGCGACTTGAAGGGCGTCGACGTGCCCGCCCAGCGCGCGCCCTCGATGATCGACGAATATCCGATCCTCGCCGTGGCGGCCGCGTTCGCCGAGGGAGAGACGCGCATGAACGGCCTGCGCGAGCTCAGAATCAAGGAGAGCGACCGGCTCGCCGCGGTGGCCGCCGGCCTTCGCGCCGCCGACGTCGCGCACCAGGTGGAAGGCGACGATCTCATCGTCAGCGGCGGGCGGCCGGCGGGCGGCGGCATGGTCGCCGCGCGTCTCGACCACCGCATCGCCATGAGCTTCCTCGTCATGGGGCTCGCGTCGATCAAGCCGATGGCGGTCGACGATTCGTCGACCATCGCCACGAGCTTCCCCAATTTCCTCGCGCTGATGGAAGGGCTCGGCGCGCGGTTCGCGTGAGGCGGGAGCGCGGCCGGCCGCCCCGAATCTGCCTCACATCCCGAGATAGGCGCGCCGCACCTCGTCGTTGGCGAGAAGGTCGGCGCCCACGCCGTCGATGGTCGCGCGGCCGGTCTCGAGCACATAGGCGTGGTCGGCGATCGCCAGCGCCGCGCGCGCGTTCTGCTCGACCATCAGGATGGTCACGCCCGCCTCCTTCAGCATTTTGACGATGCGGAAGATCTCTTCGACCACCAGCGGCGCGAGCCCCATCGACGGCTCGTCGAGCAGCATCAGCTTCGGCTTGCTCATCATCGCGCGGCCGAGCGCCAGCATCTGCTGCTGGCCGCCCGACAGCGTGCCCGCCGCCTGGCTGCGCCGCTCGCGCAAGATCGGAAACAGCTCGTAGACCTCGGCGAGGCTGTCGCGCGCCTCGCGCGCCGGGCGCGTATAGGCGCCGAGCCGCAGATTGTCCTCGACCGACATCGGCGCGAACACCTGCCGGCCTTCCGGCGCCTGCGCGATTCCGGCGCGCACCCGCGCCGCGCTGGGCCAGCGGGTGACGTCCTCGCCGTCGAAGCGGATCGTCCCCGCCGCGACCGGCTGGACCCCCGAGACGCAGCGCAGAAGCGTGGTCTTGCCGGCGCCGTTGGCCCCCACCAGCGCGACCAGCTCGCCGAAGCCGACCTTGAGATCGACGCCGCGCAGCGCCTCGATCCGCCCATAGCGCGAGACCAACCCGGAGACTTCGAGCAGCGATCCGGCCGCGTCGACGCCGCGCCGCGGCAGGCGCGTCACCACCGTCTCCGAATGGCCGCCGACGCCCTCCGGCGCGGGCGTGAGCTGGATGATGCGCGCGCGCAGGAGCGCGACGTCGCCGTCGGCGCGCGGATCGCCGAGCGGATCGCGGTGGGCGGCGAAGGCGACGTCGATCGTCGCCCAATCCTCGTCGAGAAGAACGCGTCGCGCCAGCGGCAGCGCGACTTCTTCTTCGAGCCGCATGTGCGCTTCGAGCGTCGCGCAGAAGCTCGAGCACTCCTCGATCAGGCCTGCGACGCCCGCCCGATCGCCCGCGCCGACCGAGCCGGCGAGCGCGCGGATGCGCGCGACCTGAAGCGGACAGACCCGGTGCTCGTGGTCAAGCTGCGCCAGCGCCATCGCGCCTTCGCAGGTGCGGCGGCGGATCCGCGCAAACAGAAGATCGCTTTCTTTCGGGTGATGGTAGCGCGCCGGAAACGCGTCGAGATAGTCGGCGATCAGCGCCACGGTGTGGAGATCGTCGGCGGTCGGCGCGGCGGCGAGCCGCTCGCTGAGCGCGCCGAGGGCGTTGGCGACCAGCCGCATGTTGCGGTGTTCGGCCTCGATGACCGCGAGCGCGCGCATCGCCTCACCCCTCGCCGTTGCTGGCCGCGCCAAGATAGGCGGCGATCACTTCCGGGTTGCGGCGGACTTCGTCCGGCGCGCCCTCGGCGAGCTTCTTGCCGTAGTCAAGCACGACGATGCGCTGGGCGACGCTCATCACCAGCTTCATGTCGTGCTCGACCAGGACGACGGTGACGCCGCGCCGGCCGATCGCGCCGATGAGGCGCTCGACCTCGTCGGTCTCGGTGTGGTTGAGGCCTGCGGCGGGCTCGTCGAGAAACAGCAGCTCCGGCGCCGCGGCGAGCGCGCGGGCGATCTCCAGGCGCTTCAGGGCGCCGTAGGGCATGGCGCGCGCCTCGGCGTCGAGATAGGCGCCGCAGCCGACGAAGGCGAGCAATTCGGCGGCTTCCGCGCGCGCCGCCCGGTCGCGCGCGACCAGGCTCGGCCGCCGCGCCATCGCCGCCAGCAGGCTCGAGTTGAGGCGCAGATGGGCGCCGACCATGACGTTCTCGATCGCCGAGAGGTTCATCGACGCCTGAAGGTTCTGGAACGTCCGCGCGACGCCGCGGCGCGCCAGGCTCTCGGGCGGCAGCCCCGCCACCTCCTCGCCCCGCAGCCGGATCGAGCCCGAGCTCGGCGCGATCAGGCCGGTGATCAGGTTGAACAGCGTGGTCTTGCCGGCGCCGTTGGGGCCGATCACTGCGTGGATCGTCCCCTTGGCGACGGAGAACGTGACGTCGGAGACGGCGGCGACGCCGCCGAAGCTCTTCGACAGCTTCTCGAGGCGAAGCATCGTCACGCCGCCTTTCGTCCGAAGCGCGCCGCCAGGCTCGGCGCGATCCCCCGCGGCAGGAAGATCATCGTCGCCACCAGGATCGCGCCGTAGCCGATCGTCTCGTAGCCTTCGAAGCGCGCGAGCAGCTCCGGGGCGAGCGACAGCAGCGCCGCGCCGAGCACCGACCCCCAGATCGACGCCATCCCGCCGACCACCACCATGGTCACGAGCTGCACCGATTTCGGGAACGCGGCGAGCCCCGGGGTGACGAAGCCTTCGTAATGTCCGTAGAGCGAGCCGACGAAGGCCGCGGCCACCGCCGACAGCACGAAGACGCGGGTCTTGAAGCTGGCCGCGTCGACGCCGAGCGTCCGCGCGGCGGTCTGGGAGCCGTGCAGCGCGCGCAGCGCCCTCCCGGCCGGGCTGTCGACCAGATTGCCGGCGATGAGGATCGCCGCGACCAGCAACGCCGCGAACGCCCAGTACCAGCTCCTTTCGCCCGCCAGGCGCCAGCCGAAGACGGAGAAGTCGGGCACGGCCATGCCGTCCGGACCGCCGGTCAGCGCCACCTCGTTGGATAGCGCGATCGAGGCGACGACGCCGAGGCCGAGGGTCGCCATGGCGAGATAGTGCCCTTCGAGCCGCAGGATCGCCCGGCCGACGAGGTAGGCGAGCGCCCCCACCGCCGCCGCGCTCGCCAACAGCGCGGCGAGCGGCGGCCAGCCGAAGGCGCCGACGAGGATCGCCGAGCCGTAGGCGCCGAGGCCGAAGAACGCCGCGTGGCCGAGGCTGATCTGGCCCGCGTAGCCGATAAGAAGGTTGAGCGCGATGGCGAGCGTCGCGTTGACCGCGATGCGGATGGCGACGTCGAAGTAATAGGCGTTGGGCAGGACGAGCGGCAGCGCGACCAGCGCCGCGGCGAACAGAAGCGTCGGCGCGCGGGAGGAAAGCGCTCGCGGGAGCGGCGGGGCGCGCATCATCGCCCTCACGTCCCGCCGCCGCGCGCCGCGCCGAACAGGCCGCTCGGGCGGACGAGTAGGATGACGAGCACGACCACGATCGCGACGGCGTCCTTGTAGGCGGAGGAGAAATAGCCGGCGGTCATGCTCTCCATCAGGCCGAGCGCGAGACCGCCGACGACCGCGCCGACGCCCGAGCCGAGCCCGCCGATCGCCGCGGCGACGAAACCCTTGAGGCCGAGCATGACGCCTGCGTCGTACGACGCGTTGGCGATCGGCGCGATCAGCACGCCGCCCAACGCGCCGAGCCCCGCCGAGAGGACGAAGCTCATCGACAGCACGCGGCGCGTGTCGATCCCGACCAGCTCGGCGGCGAGGCGGTTGTGGGCGGTGGCGAGAATGCCCTTGCCCAACCGGGTTCGCGCGAAGAACAGCGCCAGCGCCGCCACCACGACCAGCGTCGTCGCCAGCGCCCACAAGCTCTGCGGCAGCACCGCCGCGCCGGCGAACGCGATCGGCTTGTCGCCGGAGAACGGCGGCAGGGCGCGCCCGCCCTTGCCGAGCGTCGTCTCGACGCCGCCGCGCAGGACCATCGAGACGCCGATGGTGATGATCACCAGGGCGGTCGCGTCGGCTTCGCGCGCCGGCGCGATGGCGAGCTTGGCGACGATGAAGCCGATCAGCGCCGTCGCCGCCACCGCGCCGACCACCGCCAACGGCAACGGCACCCCCGTCGCCGCGAGAGACGCGGCGATCATGCCGCCGAGCATGATGAACTCGCCCTGGGCGAAATTGATCACGCCGGAGGCGTTGTAGATGATCGAGAAGCCGAGCGCCGACAGCGCGTAGGTCGCTCCGACGGTGACGCCGGCGAAGATCAGCTGCAGGAATTGCGACACGGCCGGGTTTCCGTCACGGCGGAAGAACGCAGAGCCGGGCTTCGGGGCGCGCGCGCCGAAGCCCGACGAGAGGTCAGTCCGCCAGCCTCCATTTGCCATCCCGGATTTCGATCATGCGGAAGGCGCTGGCGCTCAGGCCCAGGTGGTCCTGCGGCGACATCGAGACGAGGCCGCCGGTGCCGACGAAGCCGGTGGTCTTCTCGATTTCGTCGCGCACTTTCGCCTTGTCGACCGAGCCGGCGCGCTCCACCGCCGCCTTCCAGATGAAGAAGGCGTCGCGGGCGTGCCCGCCGAAGGTCGAGACGTCGCCGCCGGTCTTGGCGACGAACAGCGCGACATAGTCGCTGAGCACCGCCCGCTGCGGATCGGCGGGGTCGAGCTGCTCGGGAATGAGGATCGCCGCCGCGGGAAAGCGCTCGCCCTCGGCCGCCGCGCCGGCGAGGCGAATGAACTCCGCGCTGGCGACGCCGTGCGACTGGTAGACCGGCAGCGTGATCCCGAGCTGGGCGATGTCCTTGGCGACCACCGCCGGTCCCTCGCCCATGCCGAAGACGAAGATCGCCTGCACGCCGTCGACGCCGCGGATCTTGGCGAGCTGCGCAGTGACGTCGGCGTCCTTGGGGCCGTAGGTCTCGTCGGCGACGATCGCGACGCCGGCCTTCGCCGCCGCGACGAGCGTCTCCTTGCGCCCCGACTGGCCGAAGCCGGAGGTCTCCGACAGGAGCGCGATCTTGGTCAGCCCGCGCTTCGTCGCGTCGGCGAACACCCGCTCGGCGGCCATGCGGTCGCTGTGGGCGACCTTGAACAGCCACTTCTTGACCGGCTCGGAGATCACCACGCCGGCGGCCAAGGAAACGAAGGGAATCTCGGCGCGCTCGGCCAGCGGATACATCGCCATGGTCGAGCCGGTGGTCGAGCCGCCGATCAGCGCGTCGACGCGATCGTCCTCGATCAGCCGCTTGGCGAAGCCGTTGGCTTGCGCCGCCTCCGAGCCGTCGTCATAGGCGACGAGCTTGATCGGGCGGCCGAGCAGTCCGCCTTCGGCGTTGATCCTGTCGACATAGATCTGCAGCGTCTTCAGCTCCGGGTCGCCGAGGTAGGCGGCCGGACCGGTCGCCGACAGCACCGAGCCGATCTTGATCGGCTCCGCGGCGTGCGCCGCGCACCCCGCCAAAACCAAAGCGGCGGCGGCCAACGACGCGCGCCACGCGCTCCCCGCCCGAGACAACCGCCCCATGCGCGCCCCCTCCTCGATCGCCGCCCGCGCGGATCCCCGGTCCGCGCGCGCAAGCCTGATTTAACAGGATTTGTCGGTTCTGACCAACCTGACTCGACGCGCCGGGCGACTTTGCCGCAGGGGCGCGGCGGCGCGGCGCTTCAGCGCCTTAGTGGGCGCGCTGGACGGTGAACTCGACCGCGTCGAGCAGCGCATGCTTCCACGGCGAGGGCTGGAACAGCTCGAGGGCGTCGCGCGCCATCGCGCCGTAATGGCGCGCGCGTTCGATGGTGTCCTCTAACGCGCGGTGTTTCCTCATCGTCGCCAGCGCGGTCTCGATGTCGCCCTCGGCGATCTCGCCGCGCTCGAGCGTGCGCCGCCAAAACGCGCGGTCCTCCGGCGCGCCGCGGCGAAACGAAAGCACTACCGGCAGCGTGATCTTGCCCTCGCGGAAATCGTCGCCGACGTTCTTGCCGAGCTTGGCCGCCGAACCGCCGTAGTCGAGCGCGTCGTCGACCAGTTGAAAGGCGACGCCGAGATTTGCGCCGTAGCCGCGGCAGGCTTCGACCTCGGTCTTGCCGCGCCGGGCCAGGATCGGCCCGACCTCGCAGGCGGCGGCGAACAGCGCCGCCGTCTTGGCGCGAATGACCTTGAGATAGGCGTCTTCGCTGGTGGCGGTGTCCTTGGCCGCCGAAAGTTGCAGAACCTCGCCCTCGGCTATCACCGCCGCCGCGCTCGACAGCACGTCGAGGCACGGCAGCGAGCCGACCTCGACCATCATCTTGAACGCCTGGCCGAGCAGGAAATCGCCGACCAGCACGCTCGCCTCGTTGCCCCACAGCACCCGCGCGGCGGCCTTGCCGCGCCTAAGGTCGCTCTGGTCGACGACGTCGTCGTGCAGCAGCGTCGCGGTGTGCATGAACTCGACCGCCGCGGCGAGCTTGACGTGACCGTCGCCGCAATAGCCGCACAGGCCCGCCGCGGCGAGGGTGAGAATCGGCCGCAGGCGCTTGCCGCCTGAGGAGATCAGGTGGTTGGCGACCTCGGGGATCATCGCCACTTCCGAGCCGGCGCGCGCCAGGATCTCCTGGTTGACCGACGTCATGTCGCTCGCCGTCAGCGCGATCAGGCGCTCGATCAGCCTTTCCGGCGACCTCTCCTCGAGCGGAACGACAACTCCCACGGGGCCTTCCCTTGCCAGAGGGCGACCGCGCGACCATAAAGACCGCCAGGCGAGCGGGCAAGAGCGCTCGAGCGAGAGGCGGCGACGTGATTGAACTCGTGCGCACCAACGATCTCGTGACGATCTCGGTGGTCGAGATGCTACTCCGCCAGGCGGGCGTGGCCTTTTTTGTCGCCGACCAGCACATGAGCGCTACGGAAGGCTCGCTCGGTTTCCTGCCGCGGCGCATCCTCGTCGCCGACCACGAAGAGCAGCGGGCGCGCCGGCTGATGCGCGATGCCGGGCTCGCGCAGGAATTGCGCGATGGCTGAAGCGGCCGAGGCGGCGTCGACGAGCCTCGACGCGATCCTCGACGGGCGGCTGCGGCTGCGCCAGCCGCTTTACGGCCACCGCGTCGGCGCCGACGCGGTGCTGCTCGCCGCGGCCGCGGGCGCGCCGGCGAGCCGGCTTATCGACGTCGGCGCCGGAGTCGGCGCGGTCGGGCTCGCGCTGCTCCAGCGCTGGCCCGAGGCGCGGGCCGACCTCGTCGAGATCGACCCCGCGCTCGCCGCGCTGGCCGGCGAAAACGCCGCGCTCAACGGCCTTGCCGATCGGGCGCGGACGATCGTCGCCGACGCGCTCGCTCCCGCCGCCCGGCGCGCCGCGGGGCTCGTCGAGGGCGCGGCGGACCTCGTCGTCGTCAATCCGCCGTTCTTCGCTCCCGGCGCGGCGCGCGCCTCGCCCGATGCGGCTCGCGCTCGCGCCCATGTCGCGCGCGCGAGCGCCCCCGGCTGCTCGCCGCTCGAAGCTTGGGTCGTCGCCAGCCTGGCGCTGCTCGCGCCGGGCGGGCGCTTCGTCATGATCCACCGTCCCGACGCGCTGCCGGCGATCCTGCCGGCGCTGGCGCGGCGGCTCGGCGAGATCGCGCTGCGCCCCGTCCATCCGCGCGCCGAGGAAGCAGCGATCCGCCTCATCATCTCCGGCGTCAAGGGCTCGAAAGCGCCGCTGCGGATCCTGCCCGGCCTGACGCTGCACGAAGCAAGCGGCGCCTTCACCCCGCTCGCCGCGGCGATCCACCGCGGC